>Ga0209416_1000462_pt1 | contig 41941 bp, 54 predicted proteins | sample RifGroF1_FD_184001 | JGI IMG/M metagenome (GOLD analysis project Ga0209416, IMG submission 184001) | Groundwater microbial communities from Rifle, Colorado, USA - Groundwater F1 (SPAdes) (version 2) | ecosystem: Environmental > Aquatic > Deep subsurface > Groundwater | place: Rifle, Colorado...
CTGATCATCTTTTGTGCGCACAAGGTCAAAAATGGCGTTATATGCTGAAAGTTGAATATATTATGTATAGTGTGGGCTCTATCCAAAAACCCATCGCACGGACGAAGGTAGTGCGATACCAAATGTGTGTGAAAGCAAAAAACAGGTGAATGCGAAGCACATTCTCCTGTTGTGGGTAGTGAAACAATCATTCAGAATTGAATGAAAGGATGGAATGAAATTTTGAATGTTTGTGAGTGTGGCTATTAAGGATTAAACACCGTTGACATCGGTAGTGATGTAACTTGTCGCGCGAAAAAATTCAATCCGATAAACAGATCATCCCATGCATCGGTACCGTCGGTACGAAGTTCGAGCGGATCATCTTCAGTCTCTCCAAGTTTCTCGCCAGCCTTATTCTTTTCAAAACCAGTACGGCCAATTCGGATCCCACACATCTCCATTGATGGAAGCAATGCCGGATTGTTCGCCCGGTTAAACTTTGGAAACAGATACTTCCGACCCTTAAGTGCATCATCTATAACCTGATGCTTTACTTTGTGTGTCCAGGTATTGCCGATATAAACCGGTTCAACACTCCAGCCACGGCGCGACAGTTCTTCAACAACTATCTCCTGAAAGTTTGGTGCATCTTCATCAGCATAAGCGCCATCCAATGCAGTGGAGTTGTAATAGTAGATCACATCCTTATTGCGGATGTACTGGTAGTAGTCGCACCAATCGCGGCAGAGTTCCCTGATCTTTCGGTTGAACTTCACATACTTGCTCGATAGGGTTTTCATAACAGGCTCAGCACGTTGGCCTGTTATGATCCAATTGATGTTTGCATTATAGTCTAATGTAATGGCTAGTGGCACTGATGGATCAATGTCACCATCCTTCAGGCAATTGTCTTCAGCAATGCGGTCAAGGTCGAGTGTGCCTTTTGCGGTCCGGAGGTTATCCAGATAAGTAGTATTGTCGGCATCATAGTAATGCACTTCAGGTGTAAGATTAGGATAGAAACCATCAGTCAGTTTGCGTATCCGTTTGTTCATGATTGAAGTCATGAAGATGACCGGCGGCAAAATAAGTTTCTGCTTTTTAATGTATTCGATACCAACTATTTCAAGGTTTTCAATGGTGTCGTATTCTTTGTACAGGAAAGCGTTTTGCCTCAGGAAAAACAGTTCGTCGCGTTGCTGTTGCATTTCCCTGACAGCATTCGCGGGCATTTCAGGCATAAACCGGTATTTGTCTTTCAGGTAATTGATATGGGCAATCGTATTTTCAATGGCCTGTATCAATTCAGGGTCCATAAGCTTTTCCTGGTCAAGTATCCATTGACCTTCTTTACTGGTTGGCATATCCGAAACAATGGTATAGCCTTTCCATTTATGGCAACTTTCGAAGCGAGGTTCTGTGCCCGACAATGTTGGCATAACTTCCTCAAAAAGTTTTTCCTTATTGATTGATCGTCCTTCGTCAATCTTTCCCCAGTCGGTTGTTAATGAGTTGGCCGAAAACCTCACGTCCTGGCTTAATAAATAAACACAAGTTCCATTATAAAAATGTATTGCCTGGTCCCAACTAACAGGTTCAACTATCGGAAGCTTAAAGTTCATCCATTTGGGAGCTTTGCGGCCAACAAAATAATGAACATCGCGCTGATATCCGTAACGTTTCAAAAAGGCAAGGGTGTGTGATAATGTTTTACCAAGCAACTGTTTGAAGTTGCGCTGGTAAAGAAAACCTGATGAGCCTGGCATGTTTTGAATATCGTATAATAAATCAGGACCTTCAATGCCGTCAGATTTTCCGAAACGGCGGGCGCCAACGATACATTTACTGTTTGGGCTGATCTCGTGCACGTACATTTGTGCCGGGTTGAAATACGCTTTCTTATTCGCTTTCTTCTCCATTGCTCACCTCGGTATAACTGACATCTTCAACTTGTACACCATATTTTTTCCGGAGTTTTGCCTGAATTTCTTTCAAATTTGCGATAGGTTTTCTGCCGATAACCGAAACGTCGGTTGATGGCTCCAGGTCGAGTGGTACAATATCTTCCCAGGGCAGCGCTTCCGATTCATCTTTATCCAATTTGTTCACTTTTACCAGGGCCTGACCGGCACGGATCATGGCTTCGGCCTGTTTTACCTCCAGCAAACTTTCTGCATCAACGGCCATCTTATAACCTTCTCGGATCATGTGGTTTGCCGTGTGCCGGTGAAATTCGCGGCTAACGCTTTTCACGTTTCCTATTAATATTTTTACCCGTGGAAGATCGCGGTAAGCTGTTGATTGGCTTACATCATAAGTTTCCGTGATGTAATTAATCATTTCACTGTCGTTTTTCTCCGGATGGGCAAGCCAGTGAACGTAAGCATCCCTGAGGCGGATGATCATGTTTTGTTCGTCGACATCAAAATGAACGGGGAGTTCAGATTGATCATCAAACAGGTATTTGTTGCACTTTTCCAGAAAACTATCGGTCTCTTTTTGCACGGCGTTCGGCTAAGGTTTGTTGAGTGATCATTTGTTTGGCCATTTCTTCAGCCTGAGGGCTTCCATGTTTAGCCATTTTCACAATGTTAGTGTGGATATCCTTTTTGCTTTCAGTTTTTCCCCGGAAATAAGCGTTCCATATATTGCCTTTTTTTTTCCGGATATCGTTCATAAATTCAGCTTCGTCTAGATCCAGCAAAATGGCTATTTCTTCAGGCTCCAGGAATATTCCCGAAAGCGATTCAATTTCTTTGAGTTGTACTTCAGTTAAATTCATCCGGAGTTACTTTTAAACTTTCAGCATACCAGGTTTCGTAATGGATTAACATTGATTGATAATGCCAGGGATTGGTAATGATTACACCGGCTTCTTTTTTGTCGTTGATGTTCAGGTTCGCGCTGGTGATGACAAGCACTTTCCAATTCTCGTTTTCGATGAAAACCAATTTTGCATGAATGTTCGTCATCCCAATTTCGCTAACAACATTCGACGCGAAAAAGAGCAATCCAACACGGTACCGCTTTACGCTCAGGTCGAACAGACAGGTAAGCGATGTGATCATGCCTGATTCCTGAAGGTGCAGAAAACTCCGGATAGCAGTTTCGGTAATCGAAAACGAACTGATCCGGACTATGGCAGGCCCTGTCTGATCCAACAAATGGGCAATCAGCTCATGGGTCGAAAAATCAGCATCCGAAACGTATGGGATTGTGCTGTCAGGCTTAAGCCGTATTGAAATCTGATTTTGCAATGTCTTCGGTATAATCAATTCCCCAACCTTCCAATTCTTTCATCCGGGCAGCAAGTTCATCCGCTTTTTTACCGGTTCCGTAAGTTCTCCGGATATAGGTTTTGTTGGCCTTAATGCGCTTCAGTTTATCAACGGCATCCCTTCCGGCCTTGTCGGCAATGCGCTGCTCCATGGCTTTATCTTTGTTTTCGGCCCACCACCGGTCAATATCATCCCAAAACTGGCGGACCGTCTTTTTGTTGTCAATTATTTGAGCGCTCAGCTCACCACGGCGCTCCTTTTTCGTCGGTTCATCAATCAGTTGCTTCAGTTCAGCATGAAGCGTTTTGTTCTGATTCGACAATTCGCCGGCTTGTTTGTATTTATCCTGGAATACTGCAGGCAATTCTTCAAACCGTACAACCGGGTTCGCATCAATCGTTACCCGCCCTGATCCTCCGGTAGTTTTTTCAGTACCGACGACTTTACTCACTGCATTTCTTACTCCCTCCCCCCGCGGGGAGGGCCGGGGAGGGGCTGTAGTTATTTTTGCCTTTATCTCATACACCCTCGCGTAATGCTGCAATTTATTCCGGAGCATGTTAACATGGATTTTGCCGGGGTTTGGAGTACTCAAAAAATTATTTGCATCCTGGTCAACACCCAGGTTTTTGAAAATCCGGACACCAGCCGGGTAATCCTTCATTCCGGTGGCCAGGTAATTGGCCAATTCTTCCTGTGGGGTCATGTTATTTAAGTTGTTCGTTTATACCAAATAAAAGTAAATCCAAGTAGTGTACACCATAAGCAATTCTTTGGATTATAGAACCTCAAGAACCACAACCAGGGTTTTGGGGTCGAAAATTTTAGATTGTCATACCGAAGCAAACTATTCCAACTGATGTGCCATCTACCTTTATTAATTAACCGATACGATTTCCATATCGTTCCCCGATTGTATAATGGGTTCACAAAGTCTTTCATAGTTCGTTTTTTTAATATCTTCTATTTTTAATTGCTTCGCTTGAAATAAAGTTCAACTGTTTGGCAGATTTTACTTATTTCCGATATTAATTCAACAGCAACATTTACAACTATATTGCTGCAATCTTTTGGAAGGGGAATAACCTCGAAATCAGTGAATCCTTTTAAAATAAGTTCTTCTTTGAATTTATTGACTTTATAATTATCGCAAACTATTCCAACCTTTTTCATGAGCCAACTCTTTCATTCGTTCCATCCCACACAAACTCATTAACTGGCAGATGCTTTTGGCAGGAGCAACAGTAAGTTGCCCCGTAGAATTTAGGATCTCTGGCATAGGTTTCAGCAATGGTTAGGTTCATTGTAGTGAACGATCCACAACCACCAATATTTTTTCCAACATTATCAACTTCTTTCTGTGTGAGTGCCTTACCTACTAAAGGAGATTCAGATTCAGGATAACGTAAGAAGGCAACATACTTATCAGGATCGCCAAATCTGGATGCTTCTTCTCTTGATAGTGGTTCAATTGTTCCACCCTTCAATTCAGTTATTTTGCCTACATGAATATATGACCTCCTGACAGGCCGGATAAATCCCTTGGCAATTTCTTCTGCAGAAAGTACCAAATAGACTTCGTTTTGTGGAACGGGTTGGTCGTCTGCTCCATGTCCAAGCCTGGGATCGCGGGAATCTGTTGTTAAACTCATGATAATGGATTTATTATTTGTGCTAAACATCCCTTTTTTGTGCGCACAAAAAAAGGACGATAAAAAAAGCCCCGATTACTCAGGGCTTTACAATTCGTTTACTTTTCGAATCGCGACTTATCAGGAAACAGCTTCATAATTACCTTTTTAATTTCTTCGCTCATTCCTCCCTCCGAATTATTAAGGTATTTCTTCACCTTCATTTGGGCTTTCATATTTTCCCAGTTGGGATATGGCCGGTTAATGCAAAATCCCTGGTTGTTTTTCAAGTCCAAAGCGCTCCAGTACGGTAAAAAATCTTTAAACCAGTAGTTATAATAAATTTGCTCCAACACAATCGGATCGGCAATCATATTATATTTTTCAACCAGGTATTTTACCTTGCTTTTTTCGAAACGGTGCGGAATATGTACCGCATAGTTCCATGTTGGTAAACCTTCCTGCTGTAATAACTTGAGGCTTCTGAGGTTGTCGCGGCCCCAAACAGTTTGCAGTGATAGCATTGGAGCCTTGCTGTTTAAATCGTTAACCGCTACGGGCAGGCATAAATCGGCATACATCACTTTATTGATCAGGTAGATGTCGTCATTCATCCAGAAATATTCTTCGTTTACATCCGGGTGATTGATCACTGCCATGTGTTTGTGCAAAATATCGATGCGCGGGGTTTCGCCGGAATATTCAACCGGGATAAAATGAACTTCATCGGTGTTAATCCACTCCGGAAGTTCGCCAACGATCAAAATCCTGAATTTTACTACGGTCAGGTTTTTTTCGAGCGACCGGAGCGAATATTTCATTTCTTCCCATTGAACAAACTTTTTAACATTGGGGTATATCACATCAACTACACGTTCACCATTCCGGTAAGCGTCCAGTTCATTCCGGAGCTTCTTTATTTCATTTTCAAGTTTAATTTTTGTTGCCATTATTTAGGTATAAAAAAAACCCCCGAGTACTCGGGGGCTTTCTGATATTTCAAAGAGCGCTTAAACTCCCAAATCCATTGCTGAATCAACAGGAATTGCTCCTTCGTAAATTGGGCAGGGGCCAAAACCACTGTCAGCGATGGTGAAGGTTACACCCTTACGGTCGGTTACTGCAGTACCGGTAGTGTCGTTGGCCGAAACTTCAGCAGGAAAGGAAGGAGATCCGTGTAAACGGTATTTACCATCATGTTCCTGATACACGAAAAACATTCTCCGGTTCTGAAATTTCAATGCAGCTCCCAGCGTTTTCTTGCTGGTAGTTGGGTAAAACCATGTAGCTGTACGTTTAGTGCTTTTACCGTCGCGTTCGCCCTGGCTTTCACCATTTAAACCGGCAGTTTCAGCAGTTCCATACATCGAGTACATTGTTTTTCCGGCTTTCAGAACAATATCTTCGGTGATCACGATCGATTCTTCCAATGTTGCAGGAGCTGCCGGAAGTTCCGGGAACGATTCAACATCGGCAATAAAGCCGTAATAACCGATCGAGCGTAAACCGCCCATATTGTTCATGCCTTCCTCAAAATCTAATACATCAAAGTTCATAGTAGTTCCTCCTTTTTTAGATTTTTTAGATTATACTCCGAGATCTGCACCCGAGCCGGTGTAATCTCCTGAAAGTTCATTACCAGTTACTGAACCATCGCTGATCATGAATCCGTTTTTGTTCAGATTTTTGATACGCATACCAATTTCAAACTGGTTCCAGAACTGTACTTCGTTAGGATCTTCGAAAGGTGAACGGACCTGAACAAAACCGGCATCGCCGAAAGTGTTCATACCCAAATCGAGGTTACCAGGTTGGGTAAGCATCAGGCGATCTCCAATACCCAAACAGTAGTGCGATACAATCTGCAAATTAGGAATTCCGGCATCTTCCTGCAGCTGGGTGAGCAAGCTGGCAAAAGTCACATCCTTGTACGATGTTTTTTTGTTTTCCAGCGAATCTTTCACGTTGATCAGCGAATTGTAAGGAATATACAGAACGGCAGGTTTCTGACGCCATTTTGGATAGATGTTACGCAACCAGTCGCGAAGGCTGTTGAAAGCAGTCAGGTCAGTTGCATTGGCAGGAGCAGTCAAATCACCGCAGGCAACCAGGTTACCTTTGGCTTCAGAAATGTCACCGGCAACAATCTCTGCATCGGCAAGGGTATAGAAACCATTGGCCATACCTTGTGGGGTTTGGTCGGCTACATTACGAACTGCATGGAAAAGGCAGTCGATAATATCTTCACCAACAGTGGTAATAATGTCGGCAATAATATCGCGTTCGAGCGGATGTTGTTTGCTTTGATTATTAACCTTGTTTTTTGCAGCATCGAACAATACCTGTTTGGTACTGTAATTCGTAATGTTGTCCCGAATAGGAGCAACAGCACGGTAGGTTTGCAATTCGCGTTCGATCAAACGTGAAATTTCGTTTTTGTAGTTTATCGTTCCGGCCACGTATGGACGGGCAGCGCCGCCAGCACGTTCTTTCACAATCACAATGTCTTTATTGTTCACCTCAAGCATCGAGATTTTAAGCTCTTGCAATACAGGAATCAATACAGCATAAGGGAGCAGCATGAAATCTTTCTGATAAGTTACAGCTGCCCTTTGTAGTCCGCTAATATTTACAGCATCCATTATATAAATTATTTAAGGGTTTTACCAAGGTATTCCTGTGATACAGCTTCGAGCTGTGAACCAAGGTCTTCGTGTTTAGAACTTACCGCGCCAGGTTTTACTGCGCCATCAACGTCTTGTTCTGTAACAGCAATGGCAGCTTGTTCGGCTGGTCCTGCTTTGAGGGTAGCGATTTCGCCCTGTAACGAGGCGATAGCCTGGTCGCGTTCGGTAACCAACTGTTCAGCGGCCGTTGCGGCCTCCTGGGCAGTTTGCAAACTGGCTTCAGCAGCAAGTCTGGCCGAATTTTCCAGTTCAAGTTGGTGTTCCAGTTCGGCTGAACCGGGTTCACCAATAGCAGTTTCGAGCGCCGTCATTTCATCTTCGGTGAAAGTGCGGCGACCATCGGCTTCGAATTCAAGTGAATCCTGGGCCAGGGCGGATTGGATTTTTGGAAACTTCATGGATGACTTAATTTTTGAATTATTATTTTCCGTCTGACCTCCTGAATTGGAAGCAGGGATTTCTTTTTTAGTGTAGTTGGCCAGCTCAATCACGCGGTTAACGGCATCGTCAAAACTTCCGATCCGGTCAACCAGTGAGCCTATCACTTCACCGGCCTGGAATGTGCGTCCATGCAGATGCTTATCTTCCACTCCCGAAAGTTGAGCCTTCATGTCGTTCACAAATTGAATCATATGAGGATTCAGTATTCTTTCTTTGGCAAGTTTGAAATCGAATTCATTAATGGCCGTTTCATATTCCTCGTTTTTTTCGAAAGCATCATCGGCATAAATGGTTACCTCGCGTTCTTTCATCATGTCTTCATCGCTTTTCGCAATGCGGCCCGAATAAACCAACATGGTACCAATGCAACCAACCAGGTCGGTTGGTCTGGATGCAATACGCTCATTTGCAAACGCGCCAACATACATGTGCGCGCTGGCCATCATGCCATCGACCCACACTACAATTGGTTTGGTACATTTCTGTATGGCATCGGTTAATTCCGGCACGGCATTGGCAGCACCACCCGGTCCTTCAATAATCATTACATGGCCAACTACCGATTCATCGTTATCAGCATTTATCAGCCTGCGGGCTAATGTTCTGGATCCAACCGGACCACATATCATATCGTTCTTCATCAGTACGCCACGTACCGGTAGTACATGCACTACTTTTTCGTAAGTAGGCTCATCAACTTCCGGAGCGTCATCGTCCTCGTCATCGTCCCAATAACTGGCGACTGGAGTAAGGGTGTTGGCTGAAATGGCAAAAGGAATATTTTCTTTGGGTTCTGTTTCTTCAACAATCATGGCGCCGCCCAGCATCCCGCGAACGATTGGCATATATTGCTGTAATCCTCGTGCATGCAAATACCAGGGTGAACCAAAAATGTCTTTCGCGATAGAGTATTGCATAGTTGTAGCTTTTAAGCATACAACTTTACAATAGAACAAAGGGTAAATAAAGGACTAAAGGCTATGGAAGGTCTGTAATTACAGGCGATTCACTGATCGAAACACCCGTCAAATTCAGCATTATGGCATTATTTGAAGTTATTTGCCCCGGAATTTGTTTTTTTCTCAAAATTCGGAGCGGAAAAACCAAAAAACCGGTTCCATTCATATCGGTCACCAAAGCGGCATTCTTTCTGTTTTCGAAGTTTTGGAGCTCAGCAATGATTTCAGACCTGATTTTTGGAATCTGGATGTTAATTTCCTTTTTCCATACACTTCCGGCATTGGTCCTGTCTTCATTTTCACTGAACGATCCCGTCTCTGGAGTAAAGTATATCTCCTGAAATGCTTTGCCGTCTGCAATACTCAGATCATTGAAACTAATTTCACCGGCAACCGGTTGGGGTATCGAAATAAGATTTTCAAGCACGATCAGGCTGATCGTTTTAATATTTCCCAGGTTTTGGTCTTCAAAAGGTGTGTTCATTTTGTTGGTTTTTTCTAATTTAAATCAATATTTACAGACTGTATTTTAGAAAAATATTTTTACAGCTGTTAAACTGTTGACAATCTTTGTTTTAATATAAGCTTCGACCGTTCGCGTATGTCCGACTTGGTTTTTCGGTAGTCACGTTTTTTAATTTGGTCAAAATTTGCTGTATTCATCCGGATGTTTAAAATGTCCAAAACCGATTCAATAATATCGAGCTGGCAGAGGTTCATCTTGTATCCATCCTCAAAGAAAACGTCGATCCATTTATTGAATAATACCTCAATGCGGTCAATCACCTGCTCCTGATCTTCTTTGCTAATGTAGCAATACATCGTCTCCAGCGAGTACCAGTTATGAGGCGTGCGCGGAACTACAATAAAAACAGGGTTTTCAACGGGTATTTTGTCGGGGGTTGTGGTTGATTTCGATAAAAAGCCATTGATCAGTTTGCCAAATTCGGTCTTTCGGCTAACTGTAATCTCTTCCTGGTCTTTTGGGGTTTCATTGGCAAAGCGTAAGAATGCCTGGAGAATAGGCGGAAGATCGATAACTACTGAGGGCTTAATGGGTTGATTTTTATCGGACATACGGAAATATTCACGGGTTAAAAATTTCTAATTTAAACCGGTGAATGAAGCGGTACTAATATACATATAAAAACAGATAACTACATCAATACATTCAATTTATTGTTCCAATTGTATCAACATGAAAAAAAATTGTGAGTTTGGCCACATTTTTACTGTTTTGCTTACTTCGCTTACTTCGCTGGTATAACTGTCAATATGTCAGGTTTATAAATGTAAATGATTGCTCCTGGTGATGTTGTAAATTTTCTGAAAAAAAAGTAAGCGAAGTAACTAATCGTAAGTTGTAGTAATCAAATTTATAAAATTATGATTAGTTAAATAATTGAAATTCAAGTAATTAAATAGTAGAAAGTAAGAGAAGTAAGCGAAGTAAGCAATTTTTATTTTAAACTACACTATTCGCTTTTTATTTTCGCTCACACTTCCTTTTTAATGAATTTTTTTTAGAAGGGGGGTCGAGGGGGGATTTTGCAAAGCCACTGTTATACATGTATTTGTATTTCAAACTAAATTCTTAGTTATATATTTTATGAATAAAAGGTTTATTTGGTGTGCAGGTATGCGCTGTATGGTCATTTTCGGTCCTCACATCCCTTTATTTTTGTTGGGTAATGTTGATACCCGGACAAATTTAAAAAGCCATATCCTGTTGGGATATGGCTCTGGTTGCGGGGATTGTTGCTTTATAGATGCACCTGTATGGGTTGCCTGGATATTGGGTATAGAAATACAGCTAACGCTTCTGATTTGTTGTCCGGAACAAGCTGCCCGGTTATCTGGTACCATTGCCCATTATGCTCGATGTGTTGACCATTAATGATCATGCTGCATTCCTGGCTAAACAGGTAATTGGCTACCGTTGGCGCCAGTTGTTCGTTATTGGTATAGAAATCTACTTTCATAGTACATGTATTGCGTATTTCTGAGGCTCGCTCACCAGATCAAAATCCATATACCTTTGTTTCTCGTTGGCTGCAAATATCATCTTCCGAATGCGTTCGTATTGCGCCCGGGTAATTGATTTAAATCGCTCGTAACTATCTTTTTTCATATAGTCATACAATTCTTTTTCTGTTCTAAATCCCGGACTATGGCAACTATTTTTGCCAAATTCGATTTTAAAACTTACCGATTGAAATATCTCTGGATCCTTATTGAGCATGGTGTCAATTACCTCGATATATAAAAACGATTTGCCAGGTTTATTATCCTTGTCGTAAAATACATCTTCTTCCTGAATGGCTTCAATCTTCACGCTAAACCAATTACCGATATATTTACGCGAATAAAAATAATGGACTTTCATTGGGCATATCCTTCCTGACTTAATTCAAATCGTTTGACTTCAACAATACTCATATGAAAATTACCTTCGACCGATGCGCTTTGATGTCCATCAGTAAATGAGGTTGTAGAAAGACTAATATCATGGCACCTTAGAAATGCCAGATTAATCTCCTCAATTTGGTGATGAATGGCCGTAATTAATTCTTCGAGTTTAACGTCATCAATCAGGCAGTCGTCATATTTTGCAACGTATTTCTGTGCTTTAGCATGGGCTTTGTTTTTTGTTTGGTAGCATTGTACCTGAATAAAGTGTTGTTTCATAATTCTGGTTTTTTTAGTTTATAGATTATCTTATTCTTGTAGCAATTAACTTTAAAATGTTTGTCGATATCTACGGCCAGATCCATTAGATCCAGATCACGCGTAATCTTGCAGATTAACTCAGGAGCTTCGATCAGGAATACACATCCAATGCAAACTGATTTAGCTGGAACAATCTTGAAGTCATCAGGCAAAAGGCTTTTCAGATCAGTCATAATTTTATTGGGTAAATTGGTTGAAAAACCAATGTTCCACCTGAGGCAAATTTGATTTTCAAAACCTGCGTTTCTTCATTGATCCAGATGCTGTCAATGATCCGCCCAACGGTTTCAGGAACAATCTCGAAGCCGTCTTTCTCCAGTTCCGTTAATTGTTTCTTCTTCGCCATTGATGGTCAGTTTTTCGATCAATAATCTTGCCCGTTCAATCTTCTCTTTGAGCCATGTGATGCGGTTATAATCATGTCGTTCATGGATTTCGTCGTTTTTTATTTTGCCACGTAATCGTTTTATTGATGCATTTAGCCCCTGTAGAATGTCTGCTTTTTCCTGTTTGGTAAATTCGTTCATAATTTGGGTATTATTTGGTTTTTAAAATGGTAAATCATCCTTCTCAGGATCGTTAGCCTCGAAATCAATCGATGCCTGAGTTTCCGTTTCAGACAACGGAGCTGCGCCCGCTGAGTTTATCGAAGGGGGAGTAAGCTCTAAATCTTCTCCTGTTTCAATCGATATATTCAGCAGGCTGTAATCAAAAACAAAAGCAGTGGTGCTGGTCCGTTTCTTTTTAGTTTTGGTAATCTTTTCGCCATACATACCAGTTTCTTCCCAACTAATAACTTCCTGTTGCCCGGTGCGTGGATCAATTTTCTTAAACGATTCCTTTTTGGTTTCAAACAGGAATGATTTAGAGTTCCTGAGGTAATATTCAATGGTGCTTTCAGGCAGTGGTTTGTCGCCTTCCCTGAGGCACTGGCCCTTATACAGCGAAAATACCCTTGCCGTGGTGAGGTAAAACAATTGTTTGGGTTCCTGGTAAACGATCTTGTCGCTCTTCCATACACCTCCATCCATCCAGCGGCGGGTAACTTCGTTGGTATAAACAAGCTTATAATCCCCGTCATCGTAAATCAGGTTCGAGCCTGCCAGGTACGAAACAATCTTCCAGAAGTGCCCAAGGTCATCGTTCTTCTTCATTTCGCCGTTTTGGGTGAGCATCAGCTTAACGGCCAGTTGCATGGTTTCAGTCTGGTCCCACGGAAGCTCCAATTCCTCGTTGAGAGTAGCGTATGCGGCCATAATCATGAGCCAGTTATTAAATACGCGAGTCTCAACGGGTTGACCTTTTAATAATTCTTCCAGTTTAATCGATACCTGGTCAACTTTCTTCGAATAGTTCTCTTTAAAGAAGGCCCGGTGCTTTAGTATCTGGTGAGTGATGTGTGTGAGCCCGCGTTTATTGATTTCTTCCAGTTCCTCGTACAAACGGATCTCATCCTTACTGAATTCAGTTTGAGTGAACGACAGTACCACAAAACGCGAAAACAAGGCAATATCAGCCGTGGCCATTTGCTGACCGCAAACAATCACCCCTTGATCGACTGAGGTCGTTTCCTTCTTTTTGTCCTTATCCATGTTCATGCGGGTGCGACCGGTCCCATCCCATAATCCCTTAAGGAATTCACGTTTTTCCATTTCCAGATCGTTCCGGTATTCGTCGAGCACACACAGCGCATTCGAACTGGTAGCCACATGGTCGGCCAAAGCAGGTTTCGAAGTGTTGTGCAGGTTCGGGATCTTAGGCAGCCGGCCAAAGAAATGAAGCAACGATTCGGCGCAGGCATTCTTACCGGCTCCCTTTGGCCCAAACAGGTTCAGGATCGGGTATTTCGAAAACTTCCGGATAATGATATCGCGGAACAAACTGGCAAAATAAAAGCTGAGTGCAATTTTACCATTGTCGCCAAATACCTTGGTAAATTTCTTCATGTACTCTCTTAATGAAATGTTTCCTTCCACGTGTATGAATTTGCGTTCGAATTCGAACAGGTTTTCTTCTCCGGAATAAATCCTCGATGCCGATGGGATATAATAGTTTTCGCCCTCGTTGGTAGCAATTCCGTAGCTGTCGGTTTCGGTAAATTTGCCGTTGTAAATGCCATTTCCCCACACATAAATTCCATCCTTGTTCCATCCCATTTGCGAAACTTCTTTGGCCGAATTGGTTTTTTCGTACAACCAGGCCTTGAGCCGGTTTAAATCAGTTTCCGAGCCGGTCCACAGGAAGTTGCCCAGGCTTTCAATCCTTACCTTGAATGCCTGTATCGAGCACATGTCGCGCTGTGGAATTTCTATAACCCTGACTATGCCGTGTGTATTTTTTACCTCGTACAAGCGTTTGGCATTCACCGTGCTCTCGATATGGAAAAGGGGTGTCATGGTAAAATTGCTTTGCTGCTTGGGCGATCCTTTGGTGTCCTGAAAATACATGCAGTTATGATCGACATAGAAACCGCGCTCATAATACTCGTCGAGCGAAACGTTTGCCGGAATGGCTCTCGATTTCTTAGTTTCAACCGGAGCTTTATCGGCCAGAAATGATTTGAAATTATCCTGCCAAAGCTTTTTAGGGCCAATAATTTTTGATATCTCATCCAGATAAACTTCGTGTTTCGACGGTTCGTCGTACCGGGTTACCAGGAACGAGATATCTTTAATCAGATCGGCTTTATAGGCCGGGTTCTGACTCTTTTCTTTTACCTCGGTTGTTTTGTGGATGATATAATCAACCTGGTCTGAATTGGCTTTTTCAAAAGCTTCCAGCGTTGGGAAAGCAGTGTCAGGATCTTCTTTCTCCGGAAGGATGATAACCGAAACATGGAATTGTTCGCGGATCAGGATCTCCGCGTTTTTCGACATGGCTTTCTGTCCTGCGGGGTCTCCGTCATAAATCAGCGTTACTTTATTGGTGTATTGTTTCAGGAGCCTGGCCTGCTCAATGGTTAAGGCAGTTCCGCAGGGAGCAATGGTATTCAGTACCCCGATTTGGTGCATCCGGCTGACATCAAAATTTCCTTCAACCAGATAAACTTTATCCTCCTTTTTTATTTCGTTGCGAGCCAGGTTAAGGGCAAACAATTCATTGCCTTTGCAGTATATTGGTGTGTCGCCGGTATTAAGGTACTTGGGGATGTTCTTGTCAGTACTCAGCGTTCGGCCTGTAAACCCGATAATTTTACCCGATTTGCTAACGATTGGGAACATGATCCGGTTACGGAAAGTATCATATTCACGGTCATCCTTTGATTTAATCAGATCAGCCTCGATCAGCAAGTTCAGTCCAACCGCGTTTTTTTTGGCCCATTTCAGAAGCTCGTTACCATCCGGAGCAAATCCTATCATAAACGGGAGAACATTGTTATCGTAAACTTTTGGTATTATTGGTTCAATTTCGGCCTTGTTTTTCTTCCTGGTCTCAAACATCAAGGCAGTAAGTTCGTTGATATTTGAAACCCGTAGCTGCCATTTTTCAGCCTCATTTTTTCCTATAATTTCTAATTCTTCGAGCTGATCCAATAAGTCTGCCGACCGTTTCACCCCTATCTGAAATTTTCGCTGAAGAATGGCGCTTGATATCTTCCCTTTAAGAACAAAAAGTTCAGCCGCCTGCCATATTAGTTTTTCGTCCGGATTTTCATCTTCCGGAACATCCTTTACGGGTTCGGTCCATGTTTCCGATATCGGATCAAAGCCACGGTCTTTCAGATATTTGATGGCTTCCGGATTGGCTTTCAACTGATCTGAAAAGAATTCAGCCGCTTTCTGGCAGGCTATCCGGAGGGCTTCCTTGTGCTTATACTCTTCGTCGTTAAAGTTCGATTTGTCTGAGATCCAGACGAAGTCGAGATTTAGCTTTTTGGCTCCAATTTCAACGGCCTCCTTAAATCCTACGCCCTGACTATCCTGAATAAAGCTGATGGCATCGCCACCTTTGCCACAACCATAACATTTGTAAATTCCACGGGCCGGAGTAACCGTAAACGAAGGGGTTTTTTCGTTGTGAAACGGACAACACGCCCTGTGTTTGTTTCCTATTGTTTTTAAATCAACATAGTTGCCAATTACCTCTGCAATATCTTCGTTGATGCGGTCAATGACTTCGCGAACATCCATAGTATGCTATTTTATTTCTTTGAGTAACAAGAACCTTACTTCGGGATCTTCTTTCATTTGCGGGAACCGTGTTTCAATTTGCTCCTTCAGCTCCTGGGACAGCCACCCGTAAGTGAGCAAACAAAAACTATCGGGCATCAGCGCCCACGGGTAGGTATATTTATCAACCACCACTGCTTTGGTTTCCGTCTGATTATTTGGGTTGATGCAGTTTATTTCTTCGCCACGGGCAATCTCTACATCAGGTGTTTGGATAATAGAGAAATACGAAGACCGTGGCCGTCCCTGGTTAATGGTTTTCATAGAGTTTATTTATCTTGAAGCATTTGGATCTGAAGCCTGGTAATATTTACAATGGCGCTCACATTGTTACAAACCTGTTTCGCCTGACTGACATACGCAGGATCTTGACGAACCTTTTCAATATCAGCCATCAACATATCAGTTAAGCTTTTAAACTGGCCTCTCGATTCTACATAAAGATCGGGAGCGTATTTTTGCTGACGCGGTACTACAGGAGTATTGGAATTAATCATTTGAACCGAAACGTCATCGGTTTTAATTTCCTTAAAGCAATCGAGAAATAAACCCAGTTTTGCTTCATTTTCTTTGACGAATGCCTGTGGCTGACCGTTTATCTCAACCTGAATCTCAATTTCTCCGTGGATGGTTGTAAACTCTTTAATTAATGCGATTTGATTGCGATAGCTAAATTGCTTTTTGCTATCAATCATTTGTTGGAGTTTCAGTAAGCTCATTGATTGTACGTTTTAATTTGATTTGACTTCTTTTTAATTCAATTAGTTCGGGCATTTCTGAAAATATAGGTTTCAATTCAGGAGCCCGGTGTGTCAGTTTAGCCAGAATATAATTGTCGGTTAATTCCTCACGGCCCGAATTTTCACCAAGATGTCCGGCACGGTCAACTAATTTCCAGTTATCCGGATCACAATTCGATGAATCGCCGTCTTTCGAGCGTAAAATCATGCCTTCAGGGATTGGTCCGTTTACTTTCTTCCAGTTGTGCCGGTGCAATATTTCAAACTTTCCTTTTTCAATCCTGATATAGAGATAGGGATGGCCGTGCGAATTGATACGGGTTGATATATAACCGTCGTATTTTGTTGATGTAGGTTCGTAGCCGGGTTTAAACCAGGTATGTTTTACTTTTTCACGAAGTTCCGCGCTCATGGTCACTCCTTTATTTGCCGGAGTATGACCTTTTTCAAATCGTGTACATGAACCTTTTCGTCCATCGAGCCGGTTGCACTCCGAAGAACTTAAAAAGACATCCGTTTTTTTGAGTTTCATGCGGTAAGCCTGATTGGATACAACGTGATAGGCTAAACCCAGTTCGGCAGCAATCAAATCAGTCCTCCGGTGCGGAAATTCATTGGTAAGTTTCTCCAGTTGGCTTTCGATCCAGATATGATAAAAATTTATCCGGTAAAGGTGATGGTTCGAGGCATAAGTTTTTATCTGACTGGAAAGTTTGCCCAATTGATTGGCAACCCATTCAGCCCCACGCTCAGGATAATAGTCGTTTATGAATTGCTTTTGTTCTTCAGTAAATGCTCGTTTCATCACGTATTTTTTAAAACTACACAAACTAACGATGATTAAATAGTTTCAAGTTTTGGCCAGTTGTGGTGTTGTTTTCCGTCAATTCCAACAGGTACTTTTCTGCATTCGTCGTTAAACATCATCTTTTCAGCATAAGCGCCCCATTGCTTGAAAAAGAAAGGAGTACCGGCACTCTGGCACTGGTCGCGTATTGATCGAACCCAATCGGGGTGCATGGGCCGGGCTTTGGTACCTGATTCGCCTCCGCAGATAATCCAATTGATATGAGTTCTGTGGTAGCCCTCAAACCCTTTTTGCCGATTGTATGCTTCCTGTTTTTTATCTGTTATCGAATTTTCAAGGCAACCGGTTAGTGAGTTAAAATGGGTATAAAACATGTCCTTTGTTGGCATAGTCGTAAGATCAACGGGTCCCAACATCGGCTCAATACTTACAAATCGTTTGGCAGCCGGAATCTTCAATAAAAGTGGTATCCTGATGTTGGCCTGTTCCTGGTTCTCTGCAGTCACTCCAAACCAGACATTATCTTTTGGGCGCCAGTTATAGCCCGATCGCAAAATTTTCCAGCAAAAGAATTGCAAAACTACTTCCGGGCGTTTGGTCAGGATCACGTAAATGTGTTGATCGAGGTCTGACATCAACCTAAAAATGACATCAATCTTTTCAAAGTCGGTTTGTTCATGGAAAAGATCGCTCATAGAGCAAATGAATACCATGCGCGGGATTTTCCATTTCAATGGGGTAAGGATTTGTTCCTGACGAAAAAGCGTATGGCCGTTCCATGAAGTTTGTTTATTGTTTTGATCAGGAAACAGCACGCTTTTATAGTCGTAGCTTACTGACTTATTTGGCATACAGGCCAGACGTATAGCCATACGTTCGGCATAGCAGTTGTCGCATCCTGGAGATACTTTTGAGCAGCCCACAATAGGGTTCCATGTTTCGGGCTTATAGCCGGGCATATTGAGCCAGGAGATTTTATGCTGTTTGCCGCGTTGTCCGGCTTCAATCTGGTAGTGGTGGTGTTCTTTAGTTGCTGACATTGGGTTTTGGATTTACTGTTTTATAATTTACGATTTACAATTTCTGGCTTTCCGGTTGTGCTGAGTACTTTGAATTTTATGACCCAAACCCATGGATTTCCTGTCTTTTCGTATCGTTCAATGCCATGAACAGAGCGCCATAAAGTCATAAAAGAAGTCACTGGAGTAGTCATTACATTGTATCCGCCAGTTTGATAATCCCATCCACAAAAACCAATTGGACTCATTGAAAATTTTATTCCTTCAGCTCTTGCATCATTCGATGAAATTTGCTCTAGCCGTTCAACCCTGATTTCTTCAACCTGTAACCATATCCGGGCATAATCTTTAGGCATGTGAATAGATGGCTTCCATTTTATTCCTTTAAAAATGCCGTTATATCCAGCTCTAAAAAGGAATGCTCCTAAATAAATGCCAAATGTTTCGCGTACCCAAAGCACGTCACCGGGTTTTCCATATCTGCAGTTGAATTCCTTACTCTCTCCTGTTTCATCAACAGTACCATTCCAACCTTTCAGATCACTGTCTAACGAGCAAGGATATAAATCGTCATTCCATAGTCCTGAATCATCTGGCTGTGGATTTATGATTCTTCTGGTCATGGTTTTCCGGCCTTCTAATATGGCCTGCACCATAGGGGTGCTGAATAAAATGGGTATTTCTTTCATTGGTTTAATTTTAGGTAAATAGGTATCTTTCATTTTCTTCAACTATAGTTGTAGTGAAAGGGAATCCGGTTTCTGGCACTTGCTTAATCACTTCAATCAAGCCGGTTGATCCGGTAAAAACAACATGTTTTCGCTGATCAAATGATATTTGCAAACACAAACATTTACCTGATCCTCGCTCTTTAAATACTTTCGAGTCTTCAATTCTGAAATGATGGACCACAATTTCACGGTTCATAATCTTCGACATTTTAATCTTGTCTCCTTCAAAAGCCTGGCTTTCGACCTTGATATTGAACTGGCTAAACGTGTTCATGGAGCAATTTTTTCAGAAGGTTTTTACTGTCGCAGTGCGATGCCCATCCATTGTATGATGCAATTGATTTGGCGTTCCGGTTACGGACCATCATCCGTGCAAAGTTTTTCTTGATGCTCTTCCGGAGCAGCGTATGAGTGTGACGGAAGACATAACCGACAAAATCAATTCCCCGTTCATCGACCGGGAATATTTGATAGTTACCTTTGACGGTAAGCTTCAGCCGGTCATTCAGATAAGTCCTGATTTCAGCAAGTAATTGATGTAAATAATGCTTGCTGCTTGAAAGGATTACAAGATCATCGGCATAGCGGAAATAGTATCTCACCTGTCTATTTTCCTTCATCCAGTGATCAAAATAGCTCAGGTAAAAATTGGCAAAATACTGGCTCAGGTAATTTCCGATCGGAAGGCCATCGGTTGAATCAATAATCTCATTGAGAAGCCACAGTAGGTCATTATCCTTTATTTTTCGACGGAGCAGCTGCTTGAGTATTTCATGATCAACATTCGGGTAAAACTTGGTGATGTCCAGCTTCAGGCAGTATTGGGTATTGTCAACATCTTTCAGGGCACGTTTCACCGCATTGGCCGCAGCGTGGATGCCTTTGCCTTTGATGCAACTGTAAGTATCGGCAGTAAATGTTGAGACAAAAATCGGCTCAAGGACGTTCATCACAGCGTGATGGGTGATCCGGTCAGGAAAATAAGGCAACCGGAAGATCAGCCGCTCTTTAGGTTCAAAGATGGTGAACGTGGTATATTCAGACGTTTGATAAGTTTTCTCCTTCAGCATTTCATGAAGCTTTTGAATGTTTTCTTCCCGATTCCGGTCATGCTCGATTACTCCAGGTTGTTTCGATTTACCTTTCCGGGCAATCGTATCAGCCAACTGGAGGTTTTCGATGCTGTAAATTTTCTCGTACAAATTATTGATCCGTTTCATGTTTGGTTCCTGAGCCCGTCGAAGGGCCTTTGCTTTTAATGGATCGTTTTCTCCCGAGTACTCGGGATACCAACGCTCCGTTAAAGAATTCGTTATTTTTTGCACTGTTGGCAAGGTCTACACTGAAAGTTTCGCATAGGTGAGAGCTGACATTCGTATTCGTGTTATCGTAGTTGTAATTCGAGTTCGAAAAACTGAAACTGGAAGACAGAACTAACAGCAACGCAGCGTACAACCTTTTTTATTTCACTCCGGATACAGGAAGAATTCCTGGTATTCGGCCTTGAACTGTTCTGCTATATAAAGGGCCTTTTCACTTGTATCAGTGCAAAGGCGAGAGCCGACACACGTATGCGAGTAAGCGCAGAGGTAACCCGAGTACGAAAAACCGAAACCGGAAGACAGAACCCTATACCATGGGAAGTATTTGTATTGCGATAATTTGCTCCAGTCTGGACGCCATCCGTCGTTTATCGCCTTGAAAATAATCAGGAGTTTATAAGCGTTGATGATTGGCTTTCTGAACTCTTTCGGGATCATCGATACATCGGGCAATGCAGTTGGATCAATGTTTTCTTTTGTACAAGCATCCTCGAATGTTTTGATTGTTCTGAAATCGAATACAGGTTGGTTTTTCACTGATTTTTTGGCCATGATTTTTATTTTTTAATGGTTATAAATTGTTCGTAGATATCAAGGAATTGCTTGGCTGCATAAGTGCATTTAGCCTCAGACTCGAAGCAAAGGCGAGAGCCGACATCCGTAAACGTGAAATCGAAGCCGTAAATCGAGTACGAAAAACCGAAACCGGAAGACAGCTTGAAGTAAGGCCACCATTTTTGCTGATTGGCATTGTCCCAATCGGGTGTCCAGTTCTGGTTAATTGCCTTTGCGATAACCTTTAATTTTTTGTAGGCTACTTCATCAGAGCAGTCATTTGCGTTGAATACATCTTCCGGATATATTTCCAGTTCTTCGCAAGCATCCTCAAAGGTTTTAATGTCTTCGAAGGTTTTTTTCTTGAAACAGTCATCTCCAAATGTTTCGGTTAATACTTTCCGGAACCACTCTGGTGATTCGGGATAGAGTTTTTTTGCAGTTGTTTTTTCAAGTGTTAATTTCATGATTTTAAAGTTGTTTTTATTACTTGGTTACTATTCAATTGCTTTTTATCAGCAGCCGGTGCATAAGTCCCATGCATCGTTTTTTGATGGCGTGGCGAGTTCAGGAGTAAATCAGTTTCAATTAATTCTTCACGGGAACAGTTGCGGAGAAATTGCTCCGGAGTTACCTCCAGCGAGAACATCTTATCGAGTTTTGGCATAAAAGTTAACTTATAGGTTAATTATTGTAAAAATTGGAAGGGCCAGTGACCAATCGGACGCATTGACCAATAGAAATTTTGCCTTTGCGACCGGTCTATTTTTAGTTTTCCGTGCAACCTTATTTCCTTCTGTATCAGCTTGCAATTGTGTTGCCTGATGGCGTATTTCATAGATGTGCATCCGGTAAATGATGACAATTGCAACCACAGAACCAGAAGTGCAATAACTTTTACTGATCTTTTCATTTGGCTAATTTTCGGCGGTGATATTCGGTCGGAACGTATGATTTTCGGATGACTTCGTGAAAAAGTTGCCCTTCGCCTTTACAGGTTGTACATGGGTGAAATTCAATTTCTTCTTTTCGGTCATCAGGGAATATCTTCCGGCATTGGCTACCTCCACAATCAGGACAGGTAATAATCATTCCATGTGTTTTCTGGAATATGGCAGGCCGGTCTTCATTGGCCGGGTCTTCCAACATTCGTTTCAGCTTCATTGCACGGTCGCGTAGTTCTATTGATCCGAATTGATGGGAGAGCATGGCTTCCATGGCTTCGCGTACCAGATACTTCGTTTCTTGGTCCATCTGCAGCGATTGTTCGTGGTGGTCAGTTTTGGTGAGTTTTGTAATCATTGGTTTTGGAGGTTAATAAATTCGGTCATTAGTTTTTTAAAGCACCGGTGACTTTCGCTTGGTATTAGTCCACGTATTTCGCTGCGGTGATGGTCCCAGAACCGGCGCATTTTATCGTCGGTATTGTAAGGATAGAATTCAAGCTGATTTTTTAAATGCTCGCGGGCTTGCTTAACTGCGCCGTGATCGATGTACCGGTAACCTTTCGCTTCAATTTTTTTCTGAAGGCGAATCAGCTTCTCGATATATTGTCGGGCTTCCTGGGCAAACATGGGACGAATATTTACGATTTATTTATTTGCTATTTACCATTTCAATCATCTGTTCACCAAAATCGCGCGACATGCGGGTGTATTGCAACGATAGGGCGGCGATGGTAATTTGTCGTTCCAGGTCAGGATCCTTCTCGGCAGCTTCGGCAAGCTTATCGCCAAAGTCGGTAACCTCGCCACCATAAATAATAATCCTACGGCTGCCGTCTTTTAAATTGGCTATTCCTGATTTCATGACCGTGCATTTACCAATTCCTGATCAATCTTCTGAAACATGGCAACTATAAGCTGCCTGGGGATCTTAAAAACTTCAGGATCCTGAAGGGAATGTTGTTTAAAAGTTACCAGCGAGCTTTGAATAATTTCAAGCTCTTCAATAGTCAGATCCTGTAAAGCAAAGCGTGATTGCTTCGAATCGGGGTTAGGTGTTACAATTTCGACATACATAATTGTTAGTTTTTGGCGTGGGGACGCAATTTTCATTTGCTATTAAATTATTTATAATTGACGATTTGCCTATGACTGCTTCGCGCTCAGGCAACGATTTCGACCACTGAGCCTGTGTAAGTGGGTGATAATCGGGGCACCGCAGGGATTCTACCCCGATTTTGCTTCATTCACCGTGTGGCGAGGGCAGGATTTGAACCTGCGACCTTTGGGTTATGAGCCCAACGAGCTACCACTGCTCTACCTCGCAAAATTTTGCTCCAGTGAACCCTTCGATAAACTCAGGGTAAATAACCGCCACCGTAGCCGCATTTAGATTTGCAAAAAATAACTTCGGCCCTTAACAGCGGCCAGACTGCGATCAATCAATTAAAAATATTTAAACCGGAGCTTCCATAATTGTAGGTTGTAGCCAGAAAGAACGCAGAAGCCCCGGTTAGTTAATTCATGAATTCATTTGGGTAATGTAACTTGACAGGCTGGCCCTGCAATGAAGATTGAGTTTGCGTAAACAGTTTTGCACATGCGATTTAACTGCATCGATACCGATGAAAAGCATCCTGGCAATTTCCTCGTTCGACATACCCTTTGCAACCAATTGGGCAATTTCTTTTTCACGAGCCGTTAAACCTGTTTCGCGTTCCGGAAGGCAGATAATTCCTTCATCCAGACATTCACCTCGCATGGGGCAGGTAACCAGTTCAGGATGAATCAGGCCGTTATCGTCAACATCCAGCACATTATCAAATTCGCCACAATTGCACTTTATAAATCGGCGTGCAGCCAGATAACGGAATTCCCGGCTTTGTCCGTAAACTTCTTTTAATCGCTTGTAGCATCGTGGAAATTGCGCTTCGGTTTGTGCCAGCAATGGAATAATAATTTCCGTAGAAGTGGGTTCGATCAAAATACTGTTAGGGGCTCCGCAATTTCGGTACATAGCATCTTTACCTTCTACAGAGCGGTGAAATTCAAGGTTTTTCAAAATCATCATATTGGGTAGTATTTAATTGTTTAAGGAGTTGTGATATTTATAGTATAAAATACCACAATCTTTAATCATTTTGATAATGTAAGTTCTTTGGCTGTGTTTGTACTGGATAATACCCGAAGCTGATCGATTGTAATAGAATCAGGTTTATTTTCGAGTAATTCTTCGGTGCTGCAATTCATAAATGATGCAAGTTTAATCAGTGTTCCGGAAGCAGGTTCATAATCATCATCTACGCTCACATTTAGTATTTTACTGAATGTTTGCCGGCTCACTCCAAGATATTCAGGTAACTGTTTCATGGCGACGTCCCTATCTGTTGCAGGTAGGCTATTGATCAGCTCCTTTACTCTATACTTTTTTGAAACTTTTGGGTACATTTGTGCGTTTTAATTGACAGGTTGTAAATAAATCTTTACAAATATAGTATTTAATACTACTATAAACCAAATGTTTTTATGGTATTTTATACTATAATTAAAAAATTATGGAATTAGGCCAGAAAATCAGAGAGTTACGCGAGAAAAAAAAACTAACTCAAGCAGATTTGGGAAATGCTATTGGTTCCAAAGATCCCGGAGGCTGGGGTTCTCAGTTGGAAAGAGGTATAATTGAGAATTTAAAAATGGACCACATTATTAAGTTGGCAAACTTATTAGAGGTTAAACCTGCTTTCTTTTTTCCTGATGATATAGATAATGATAAGGAAGAAAAGCTGATTGCTGTTGAAGATCCGCGAATGGATTTCAGAATCTTATCTAAAGATCCGTTAAAAGAGAAAAAATCAAACAAGAAAATTATTCAACTTTTGACCGAAGAAAACAGAAGGTTGCTTCGGGAAAATGCCTACTTAAAATCGCTGCTTTTACTTCACAAAATTGATGTCTATAATACTGATTATCAGAATGACACAGAATGACACAGTAATTTTTTCAAAAATAAAAAAGTGCTGTATTGATTTACAGCACTTTATAAGCCGGAAAATACGGAAAATTCAAATCCCATCATCCACCCATCTACTAACCCAACTAATTGTCATACATTTAGTTGGGTTTATTGTTTTATACCTTGACACACCTGTTGACACAGTTGTGTTCTGTTCGGTGCCTCTTTTCAGTCAATTAAAACTGATAAAAATGAAGACACAGACAGAAAAATTACCCTACAAAGAAGCATTGTTAAATGACCGACAAGGTAAACTAACCAGCCGGTGGTATATCCAGTTCTGGGTTTGGAGCGATGTCGAGAAAAAGACAATTCGCCGTTGGGACTATGCCATTAATAAAGAGATTGGAAAAGACGAAGCGGACACGATCCGCATCCGCAGGGCTTATGCAAAAGCAAGGATTAAGGCGATCAATCAGTTGCTTGAGGAAGGATATCACATCAGCGATAAAGTTGAAGGAAAATCAATTGATTTGACTCTCCGGAAAGGGATGGAATATGCGCTTAAGATATCTGGGTTAAAGGCTGGCTCTTACAATTCGTATTCATCGTGTATGAATATCTTCCTTGAATGGGCAAAAACAAACGGTCTGGATTCAATTAACCTGGACAAATTTTCCCGTAAAGATGCCTATCAGTATATTGACTGGAGAATAAGCTCCGGGATAAAAGGTAGTACTATTAATAATGATGTAAGTTATATCAAGCGGCTCTGGAGCATTCTTAAAAAGCGGGAGATAATTGTAAAAAATCCATTTTCAGAACTCGAAAAACAAAAGGAAGAGCGAAGCCTTCGAAATCTAGCGTATACTGATTCTGAAATTGAATTATTAAAAAATGAAATATCTGTGTCAGATCCTGAGCTTTGGAGTTTTATTCAGATCATTTATAATTCGTTCATGCGTCCGAATGAAATCAGGCAATTAAAAGTATCTGATATCAGGCTTTCTGATCGAATGATTTATATCGATGCTTCGATATCGAAAAATAATAAAAGCGAATTTGTAACCATCCCAGATTCATTGATCGATTCAATAATTAACCTGGTTCAATTTAAAAATTCAGGTGACTGGCTTTTCCCTGGCAAAAGAACATGCATTTCGAAAAACAGGATGAACGACCGGCACCGGCCATTTTTGCAGAAACACAATTTTTCTGAAGATCACACTTTATATAGTTGGAAGCATACCGGGGTTGTCAGGGCATATAAAGCCGGGGTTGATCTGAAACGGATACAGCTCCAGTGTAGGCATCATTCAATTGCACAAACTGATACTTATCTGAAGAGCATGGGTTTGTACGAAAACTTAGAGATCAAGTTAAAAATGCCTCCGCTTTAAAACAAAAACCCCCGGACAACTCGTGACCGGGGGGAACCAATAAATCTATTAACCTAACTAACCTAAACCGAAGTGTCAGCCCTGATCCTAACCGGGTGTACTGACACAATATTTCGTTGTATGAAGTTCTGACTTTGACGCATCGAGTATATGCACAATCGTAAGTCAGTTTTACAATACTGGGTAAAATTGAGCTTTGTCACTTTTTGATTAATTAGATTAGTAGGCTGAGCAACAAGATTCAATACCTGTACTTCAACACCACCTCCTTTCCTGCAAACCAGTGGCGATTGAGTATTTACATTGCCGATCTGGCTGAAGATGTAGTTATCCTGAACCATTGCTGAAGCGGGAGCTACAAATTGATGATCGACTACAAAACAAACCTGATCGGAGTTTGCAGCCCGTGCCTGTTCGCCAGGCGGCCACACAACCAACATCCCGATCGCAAAAATGCAAAGTGCAATGAATCGTTTCATGAGATGAAATTTTAATGATTAATAAATTGAAAATCAAATTTTCTAAATATTTTATACAGGAGAAAGGACAGGTTCGACAGGCTCACCTAACGATGCCATCATCCTGCGTCCGCCTCGGGCCAGCACCACCGGCAACCGTTATAACCATTGTTTTTAATCAGTTTCAGCGCCTTTCGTTTGGTGATGTGTTCGCTGGTTTTGCCCGAAATGTGGTTCAGGTGACAGTTGCGGTGCTTTTCGGTAACGCGGTGGATCTCTTTGCTGCGGTGGTTAACCAGGTAACCAAACCCGAAAATGATCAGTAAAAATTCTTTAAGGCTGATTTCTGTTTCCATAATGGTTTATTTTTTTATAAAGTTTATTTGGGTAAAAGTCCCCTCGCCACAATCGTTGAAAAGCCGGTATTTTTCGGGGCGGATGGTCCAGAATAAGAATCTTTTCTTTTTCGTTACCACTAATTGATGTGAATTGGTTGCGGTCTTTTCAGTGATTTCGAGTTTGCTGTTTTGGTCGTTTGACAAAATTTGTCCTTTCATGCCCCAGCAACCGTTGTTTGTTGAAACCGGAATCTTAAAGCTTTTATCTGGCTGCTGAATTGCCGGTAAATAAACTATCTTTTCAATAACCGTATCCTTATAAACCGTATTAATAACGGTTGCACCCCTGACCGTTTTGGGCTTGATTTTGACAGCCGCGAACAAGGAGTCAAGTTTAGCCTTATCCCTGGTCTGCATCTGCTGGTATTCGCCCAGCGTGACGTTTAATACAGCGTTGGTTTGGGTAACCTGCATAAAGTTCTCTTCTATCCGGTTCCGGTCGTGTTTCAGGTAGTCGTTCTGGTTGAAAAGATAAGCTACAATTGCAAATAGTAACACTACTGCAACTGCCAACAACTTGATTAAATTGCCTTTAATCCAAAAGAGGGCAGCTTTTAGGAGTTTCATTCTGTGGTGGTTTTAGTTGATGTGCTTTCTGTTTCTATTGTTGATTTTATTCCGGCTTTTGTTTCGGCAAACTTTTGCAATGCCTTGGGCGCAAATACGGCTAATCCAAAAAATCCGAAAATAGTCCAGTTGATTACCTCCAACTGGTTCAGGAGTGTAATAAATGTTTGTTGCGATATAGCGGGTTCGGGCGTAATGCTTACCATTTTAGAAAGTACGTAAAAATGGTACTCGTAAGAGGCGCAAAAATAAATGGTTGTTAATACCCAAAACGCGAACGCCCACGATCCTGATTTTCGGGTCCAACTGTCGGCAATCATACCGTTTGGTTGTAGTTCCTGATAGGTTCCAATGTCTGACTTTTTCATATTTTTATAATTTAGCTAATGCATGCGAAACGGCCCACCAGATGGCTTCTTCTTTCAGGTAAAATAAATGGACGGCCTTCATCCACCCTTTCTTTTTTTCCCTTTTCTCTTTTCTATTTGTGGTTTTCATGGCCGTACAATTAAAAGTTCGTTTCCGGTACAGAACCTGACATCGCTATGCACCCAGCTTACGCCGTCTTCGATGCAGGTGATACCCAATTCGTGCCAGTGTTCCTGGATATATTTCCGGACTTCTTCGGCTGGCACCGAAAATAGTTTGTCGGAAGCGCGGCCAAACGAATGCTGACTGGTTGGTGAGTAATCGGGGCTTTCTGGTGTGCGCAATCCCGACCAGTTGCGCTGACCACCGTTCCACCAGTTGTTGATCGTAACAGAACCGAACACCTCGCGTAGTTTCTGATCAGCTTCAATTAATCGGTTATCCAACAACCCGATTAAAATGTGCGGTTTATCCTGATATTTCAGGTACAAGTCTTTTGGAATATATTCGTCCAAATACAGCTTAGCAGTAAGGTTGATGCGTTGCATGGTTTTAAAGTTTTATTTACTTCGTTCTTGCTCATTATAATCGGGTAAATTATCCCAATTCCTTAATAAATTTATGTCGTCACAAGGATGCATCCCGTCTTTACTTTTTAGTTTTTTGCCTATCAGTCGCTCTATTGTACCCCTTTTAAGCTTTTTGATTTCCCAATAACACGCTGGCGCATTTTTATAGGTAAATTTTAACGCTAGTTCATCGTGGTGTGTTGCTCCAACAAATAAATCTGCCATTACTCTACCAGTTTAATCCTGTATGTAAGACTGATGGTCTCGTACTTATAGTAATCGAGGTTGCCCAACATCCAATGTTCGTAAAAATCTTTTACCGTTGCGCGGCGCTGGCGTACTAAACAGATTTTCGGACGCAAAAAAAACACGCGGTTAGGAACTGTGATCGTGTAGGGCTGTATCCGGGTGTTCAGCGAGTTTTCCTTGTAATCTTTACACTTACAAAAATACCAGATGGTGTCAATGGGTTCGTTCCAGAAGTAATACCGGTCGCCCGCATGGTAGGTTGTGCCGTTCGTGGTGGTAAAGTCGGTCTTTATCTCGGTTACATGCTCGAAACCGCGGCTTCCGGGCTGCTGAATGGTATCAGGTACCATGGTGCGGCAATAGGCCGAGTATAAGAGCCATTGCGCCTGGTCGGCCTTGCGTACCCGTGTGGGTATTTGAGCGGTAACCGCACTAAAAAACAAAAACGCGATGAGTAATAAGAGTAGGTTTTTCATATCGTTACGATTTTAGGTTATATCAGCGCCGGTTTCTTTCTCAATTTTCTTTTTAAAAATGTTTTCAAGCCCCTGAAACCCTTGCCATTTGGTTATTTTGTATCCATTTTTTCCGATACTGAAAATTAGTACTCCGGCGATGAACCAGCCTATCAGGTTGTAAGTTTGCAGAAATGACTGGTTGAAAACATCGTCCCACATATAGGCCATCATGATTAACAGGATCGATATCAACATCCGCGGCATGGTCGTTCGCCAGACTATGCGGGTACTGAACTTTTCGCCGCGCAATTTGCGGGCCGCCCAATAGCCCATCAATACATCGAGAAAAAAAAGTAGTACTATAAAATTGACCATATCCTTGATTGGCAGAAAATAGCCGATGATTGTTCCCAATATTCCGCAGAGAAGTTCCCAGATGCCTTTTACAAGATTTGGGAAGGTTAAGTATTCGTCCATAGCGTTTTGATTTCAAAGATGGGGCGAAAGCGTATTTAACGAAAGGACAACTTATGAGTTGATAACCGCCCATTTAATCCACACTGTCTCGCTGGCTTCGCCTTCAACTACGCATTTATACATAAACCCTTCGTAATAGCTTTCCTCGCCCAGGATTCCGGCATCTATTCCGGTTATTTTTTCGCCTTCTCCAAACTGTGCCGATTCTCCAGGTTCGCCCTGATCACCAGGATCGCCTTTCAGCTCGTCGCGCTGGTCTTGCGTAAAATCCTGCCACAGGAAGGGGTTTCCCTGTTCGCCCTGATCTCCGGTTGCACCCGGTTCACCCTGGTTGCCCTGTTCTCCCTTATCACCCTTATCGCCTTTCAGCGAAGCGAACCATTCTTCTTTAGTACCTTCAAAACCTCCATTCACCATCGCGTCCATATACGCCGAAAGACCCGCAACCGCCTGATTGACCTCAATAGTTACATTTTCGACCTGCTCATTAACTTCGAGGTTAACTGCAACCGGAAACTCGTTGATAATGATCTGAACTACGTCCATTATATCGAGGTTATTACGGGTTTAATGGTCCATTTTCCGCCGATGTATGTTTTGTTCCGCCCATCAATGAAAATAATTTTCAAGTCCCACTGATACGTTCCAGGTGCAAGTTTCACCAGTTGCTGCGGCACTGTAATGGTCCAGGGTTGGTTGATAACAAGCGTTCCGTCGCTGGTCTTGAATTCTTTCAGTACCGGCGACCCTACCGATGCGCGTACCTGTATTTTTACCGCGGCATAGGCCAGGCTGTACGCATCTTCGTTGGGCAGGATAAACTCAACGCCTTCGAAGGTGTTGTTCGAGTTATGGTCAGCTAAATTGTAGTTTTGCATGTGCGTTGCGTATTTCGGGTTACGGGTTACGGGTTACGGGTTACGGGTTACGGGTTGCCTTCGGAACTGTTTACTGAATCGAAGATAGGGAAGACGGGAAAAGGGAGAAAGGACAGAAAATTTAAGCCCGAAGGGTTGTAATGATTATAGAAAAACGATCGAATAAGCCGGGTTAAACCCCGAAGGGGTGGTATAATCCGGGCATGCCTTCGGCATTATTATCCCGTTCGCTCAGTGCGACAAATTTTCCTCCGTTTGGAGGGGTTAGGGGAGGCTCTAATACAACCACAATTTAGTAAAGAACGCGCTTACGTTCAGGTAGCTCCACAGTGCTTCGGGGATTTGTAGTTCGGCATTGTATTTGGCTATTTTGGTATAGCCCGAACTATCGCGCACGCTGATGTAGGCGTATTTGGTGGCATCGAAACAAGCTCCACCTGCATTTTTGATTCCGGCAGGGGTGATAGGAGTACTGGCCGTGTTGACATCTTTAATAAAAATACAGGCATTATCGTCGGCGTTAATAAATAGAATATTGTCGCCCAGCAGGGGTTGCAAGGTCCTTTCTTTTTGGTATGGCGACCCGACAAGCCCGGTGCGGTAATATTGCGCCGTATTCGTTTTTTCGCAATACAGTCCGTCTTCATTCACTTCGGCGACGTAAAGATGCGTGGCCGTTTCGGCAATCGCAATAAATTCGGCAGCTATATCGGCTACCTGGCTCCACATCGTCGAAAGGCTGGCCGTGCGGAATACTTCTCCATCGCGGGTAACGGCATGGTAATAGCCACCATAATATATAAAACCGCGCAGGTGGCCGGTTCCATGATCGAACGAGGCGGTTTGCACGGCTTCGCTGCTGACATAATCGGCCCAGACAGCATGATAAGGCTGCGCCCATGCCGCCGATCCGTTTCCGTAGCCGATCAGCAGTGTTTTGGTTGTTCCGTTGTCAACCAGGCTCACGCCGGTTACATTCATTACCCCAAAAACTGAGATCGTTTTGTACCGGATATTGTCCATATCGCTCAGGTCGCAAACGTGCAACTGGCCGCTGTTACCGCCAACAAAGAGTAATTTGTCGTCAGGAGAATAAGCTACACAGGTAAATTCCGCGTAATCGGCATCCGAAAGATTTCCGAATACCGGCATCGGGCGGGTCAAACCCGCGGCATCGACCAAAATAGGCGCACCGTATTCGGTTACCCCAACAAACATGGGGACGAATAGCGCTCCACCGGCATGTTCGCCGCCGCCTTCGACAATATCAGGGGCCGCAACAAACACATTATCTTCGTTCTTGAAAACCGTTAACGTGGCATCAACAAACTCTGAATTTCCGGCCTCGACCTGCATTTCTTTGATGAAAAACGAACCGTCGTGGTCGAGGTAAGGTTTATATATTTCGTTCAGTACCTTGTAAAAAATATTGCCCGGAAACCTGAAATTAGCTTCAACCGGCAGGGCATTCGCATAAAAGGCAGCCGTGCGGCGGTAACGTCTCGGAACGATGCTTTTCCAGTCGATGGTTAGCCCACTGGGGGTAGTTACCCCACCTGTATTGTTGCCGTTATAAAACAATAATCGCGGGGAAAAATTTTCCGTGAATTGTGAGAACTGGATGTTATTTCCTTTCTGGTAGCCAATGGGATAGCCACTTGTATGCATCCGGAGGGTTGAAAATTTGGTCTGAATTTCTTCCGTATCATCACCTGAAGGATTGTATTTATAATCCTGAAGGTCGATGGATATCGGCGCCCACATCAATGCCTCTATCGAATTTCCATCTTCATCATCCGTAGTCTCCTGACGGTATTCGTAGTACATTTTTTCGGAAGTTACCAGGCGGATTTCACTAATAGCGGGTTCGGCAATGGCAACCAAATCGGCATATACAGTTACCGGGTCCTGAATATCAGCTTCACGGGAGCTGATATCCGTAAAGTTTTCGTTGAATTCCTGATCGTCAGGATCGTGATCGAATTTGAATTTTAGGATCAGGTTTTGACGTTTACCGGGCAACCAACGGCTTATCCGGTATTTCGAAAGGTTGAACGACTGCATATCGAACAGGCTTTCCCGGTCAATGTTATCCACGTCGTTGATTCCGGAGAAGTGGAAAAACGTATTGGTCAGGTTTTGTACCGACAACAGCAGCTCGTTAAGTTCCAATTTGGGCAATAACTTTTTCAGCATAAACTGATCGGTTAACCAAAGCTGCGACTGGATCATTAATCCGGGAATGGTGCCAACGTTGCCGGTTACCAAAGCGTGATAATCAATTTTTGTTATTGATGCAAGGATACTGGGTCCATACGCCCGGCAAATGGATGTGTTGTGATATAGGCACAGGGTTTTAAGATCGTCGTTATCCTGAATAAAATAATTACGCATGAAAAATTGATTATCGCGCAGCAACAATTCAATCAGTTTGTGAAGGAACGGGAACGGGCTTACTACTACCACTCCATTCACACCGGCAGCCGTTAATACTCCTCCTGTTACAGTATAGTTGACCTCGAACCCGACCGTATCTTCAAATTTGCGGGTTAATATTTCGCGTTCGGTGGCATTTCCATCCAGATCGGTATAAGGTTCGCGTTTTCCTTTATCTACCCAAAAACCTGCATTGTTCAGCCTGATGGTGCAATACAGGTCGGTATCAGGATCGTAATCGGGTTTATTCTCGAATGTGAGTTCACCCAGCAAATTGTGGTCGCCAATAAGTTTCTCGCGCTGGCTATCGCTAAGTGACCGCAGTTCGCTCTGGATGTACCCGGCGTAACCTTTTTCGGATGCGTTAGTGATGACCAGTGTGCCGTAAATATATAAGTAACCTCTCCAGCGCAATTCGGCCCCTGGAAATTTGCGGTCGTTGCTTTTGGCTATTTTGGCAAAGCGACCCGGAAAACCAAGATAGTTACGGTTCACATCATTATCGGGTATCGACACATCGAGCGCCAACGGTCCAGGGATCTCGTTAAAACACCAGCACGGGTTTTTATAGAGCAACGGAACCCCGAAACCGGGATCAAGGATTAACTGGCGCGAGTTGATGGTTAATGTGAACATCTTGCAAAATTTTAATGTTTAACTTACCGTCCATCCTTTAGCTTCTGCAATAGCTTTATTACAAGTAGCATACCCGGGGTTATTTGTCACATTTATGGTTTTTCCGGTTACTGTAGGCAGGGCGGTGAAAATTCTATCTATTTCTGTGGCATCTAAATTATTTTGATCTATTCTCAATTGTGGAGAAGTTCCACTTGAGAAAGTTGAATTAGCCCAATCTATTTCGCAAGACGTTAGCAGTTTGCTTCCTACTTGAGAAAAAACTCCAAATATTGAGGCGCGTAATGTTGGTTGATTAAATGAAGTTAATAAATGATTAACTAATAGTCCGCCGGCATTTACTTGAGTGGACGGGAATGTACAAGTGCTTATATAATTTACTTTAGGAGATACACTAGCAAATGAGGACATATCTGATATAACTGGCAAAGATAATGGTAGATTTATTGTTGTAAGCTCTGGACAATTAGCGCAACTAGACCCCATAGCAGTAAGAAGATTCATTGAGGTGGGTAATGTAATTGTTACCAAGGCATTACAATTTTGAAACCCTTGAACTATATTAGTACATTTATTCATTGAGGTGGGTAATGTAACTGAAACCAGAGCCTTGCAATTATAGCACATAGCATAGGCTGTCAATACCTCGTTCATCGTTGCCGGAAGTGATAGTGTCGCCAATTCATAGCAATACTGACACATTTGATACATTGTTGTAACAAGTGTTTGAGCGGCAGTTATTACAATGGATGGCAAAACAGAACAATAAGAAAATGTTTGATACAGCGAAGTATTTTTTGGCATTGATGCTGGCAAGGTGACAGACATTAATGAATAATTATTGACATGCGTTCCGTTTAATGTTGTCAACTCAGGTAAAGACGAAGGGTATGCCATTGACTTCAGCGCATTGCAGTATTGAAATGTGGTTTCCAATGAAGTGAGTAAGTCCATTGAAGTTGGAAGTGTGACAGAAGCCAATAATACACAATTATAAAAAGCTGCTCTGAGGTTAGTCAAGGAATTTTGTGTTGCAGGGAATGCAACACTTTTAAGTTTAACGCAGCTACTAAACGATGAATCCATATTGGCAAGCAAAGGCATTGAACTTGGAAGTGTAACAGAAGAGAGCAAAGAACAGTTCGAATGAGCCGAATCGAGCCTTGTTAATGCAGGCATTGAGGCTGGATAAACCAATTTCTCCAGAACTGAACAACCTCCAAAAATACCATTACAGATACTTAACAACGTAATACTTGAAGGCCAGGTGATTCTTTTGAATGATGTGCAGTTGCTTAACATTGCCGCCATTGTTGTAACTGCATTCATAGACGAAGGTAAAATCAAATCAACCAACGAGGAACAGCCAGAACACATGGATGCCATAGAAGTACATGAATCCATTGCTGTGAGAAATTCAAGTATTCTAAGTACATTAATGTTGTTGAATGCTGAAGCCAGCGATGTCATATTTGGAGCATTGAACTTTGCACTTAATATTCTCCAGTTTGAAACTTGATTACCACTGATATACCCGACTGCAAATGTAAGCAGGTTTAATGCGGCTGTTGGTTTAATGCTTACTTTAAAAGTTGTGTATCCATTAGCTGCATATCCGGCTCCTTCAGTAAACCGGTAGTTGTATGCTACTCCGTTGTTTTTAACCTGAGTGTCAAGCAAAGCATCGCCAGCGCCATAAACCTTAACAGTATAAGTTCCGGCAGATTGAATCGTACATGTAAAAGCTATTCTGCGGTCGCCTTCATCAGAACACAGAAGTTGAATCTCGTTAGTAACAGGATCTAGCGCTGGCCATTCAGGTTCAGGTACAAAAAAATCTGGCACATAATCATTTACAGGGCAAAAAACCGCCGGGTCTGGCGAACCGCCGGTCATCGGTAATCTGAAACTTCCTATCTTGCTCATGGCATGGCCTCCGTTATATTAATGGTTACTCCTATATTTCCGGTGGGTGCATTGGTTGAATACAATTTCACACTTCCGGCGCTCGAAACGGTTTTCGGCAAAATATCTGCGGCTTTTACAATGGAAATATCAGCATTATCAGGGATCACATCTACTATTGAATTGGCGGTAATATTTGCATTGGCAAGGTCGTACTCGTATAATCCGGAAACCAACGACCATGATCCGGATGAAAGAGTTATACTGCCTACCTCTATGGGCTGTACTCCCGGAGCGCCATCATCCCCGGGAGGACCAACTAACGATGAAAGTGCAACCAAGTTAATCCAGTCCGGATCGCCAACATACCTCCATACAATATAACCTCCAGAAGTACTTAATTCAACTTCACGGCCATCGGCAATCGTTATAGAATTTGCGGTTATAGCAGTTATCCGGCCTTTGGCATCAACGGTAAGCGTGAGCGTATGCGTGGCATCGCCAAACGAGCCTGCTGTAATGATGTTTTTCAGGACTGAAGGTATCGGCGTTCCTGTTTTTCCTAAAGCAATTACATCGCCGGTAAGTTGTACGGTATCAAAAAAAACAGCAGGGGCCACCCCGGTTTGCAGCTTAATAAGGTCGAGATAAAAACCTGCGTGGGCAGTAGTTCCCTGAACCCTGCTCCATCTGATTCTTATACTATCAAAAGTGGTATCAGTAAAAGTAAAATCATCTAACATTATTACCGATCCCTGCCAATTTGTAGTATCAGCTATTGCCCAGGTAATTGCAACTTCTTGTGATATAGCTACTCCTGCTAACTGAAACCGAATGTAAACTGCATTTTTTGTTGATGCAACAGCTTTTAGTTTTAAAAAAAGCGATAAAGTTGCGTAGTCAGCAACAGTTAAGGGAACACTATTGGTAAATGTGATCGTATTATTATTTGCAATTGTTCCTGCATCGGCACATTTAGCTCCATGAAAAGGTAAGGTAGTTGAATTAAAATTAACGGTTACACCTGATGTTGAAGGTGTCCATTCAATGTTCTCGTCGTAAATCACTTCGTCAGTGATGCCTTCGGGCTCGGTGGCATTGGCCAGTAATAAAACGCTGGTGAGTTCAATCTGGGTGGCCGGATTAACCGAAGGTTTCTGCGGATTGGCTGAAGGTTCGCCGGTGATCACTTCCACTTCGCCGGTGTTGTTAACCACAATTACATCAATACGCGAATAGGTTGGATCAGCATCAGCCAATGTGATGATGCTGGATGGTGAAGTAAATACCTCTCCACCGATGGCATAAACCGTTTGGCTAACGGCATAACTTAAACCATACAGCCAGACAACCGTTCCCCCGGAAATAAGCCCGTCCTGTATCAAGGCTTCAGCAGGACTTTTACGATAAAGTGCCCGGATGATCTCCGACAATTGCATATAGGTAACCGGATTGCTCTTGCTTACCGCGCGTATTGTTTTCAAAAGTTGCTGAATGGCATCCATTAATTTATTGACTATTTAATTATTTACTATTTACTATTAAAAAAAACCTTATTTTCATTTTTTAACCTACTATATAACAAATCGCAATGATCAGTAAATCAAATAATTGCAAACGGTCTATTTTACATGGCATTATTGAACGTGCAGATTCAAGTTATCTGTATTGAAGTTCGATTCATAAATCGGGAGAACTTAGTAGAAAAATCGACCCTATTTGATTTCAACCTTATTACCTTAATCAATTAGGCTTCGGCGTGAGCTCAGTCGAACGGTAATAAGGTTGGTTTTTCATTTATCTCCTCTTTCTACTAAGGTTAAACCCCAGCCTTCGGTTAAAAATGATTATTACGGTGTGCCTCGGTAAATACAAGCTCCAGTTCGTCGTTGATTATCAGGTCGCGCATGGTGTCGGTCAGTTCGAACTCTCCGTTTTCGAGGGTTACCGGTATGGTTTTGCCGTTCCAAACGAGCCAGATAAACCGGGAATAAATCAGGTCCTGAAGGGCTTCCATTTCGGCCACATTCAGCCGGTTGCCCGGAAAGATGGACCATTTACGCGCCGCTGTTTTGCTGGTTACAACCGTTGAGCGGTCGCGCGTGGTTGCCGTGCGGTCGAGGATTTGCAGCCCTGTTTCGCCTTCCACATTAATACCCATCTTAATGGCGCCGGTCAGCCAGCAATCGTCAATACCGGCCAGCGAATTGGCAAAAAACAGGAAGGTGTTGTTTTCGTAATATGTATGATCGAAGATGAAGGTACGGGCTTCGCCTACCTGTGTGCCATCGTCAAACTGGTAAACTTTCATCTGTTTGGCATCGGTGGGGATTTCGAGTTTTACAGGATCGAGTATGAATTCATACAAACCATCCGGATCCAGCGTGATGATTTCGGTGATTACCACTACCTGGTCGTCGGCGTCGGTGTATTCAATTTTGATGACGCGGGTAACCTGTTCGGTTTCGGGCAGCAAATACCATAACCGCACGGGCTGATTGTACGATATGCGCTGGAAGTCGGGGCGGTGGGTCAGGAACTTATTGCCCTGGATAAAATCCTGAAAGAAGTTGGTGGCGGCTTCGTTATATTCCGATTGGCGCTGCTGGCTCATCCCTCCTTTCAGGATGCGGATGGCCACGGCTTCTTCAACAGCTTGCCAGGCTTCAATTTTTTGCATGTATGTTAAACTCTCCAGATCATTATCAATGTAGCTGGCGCCTGCCAGAATATCAATATCGAAAGCCCGGAGCGGATGTTTCACCGCAATGGATTCGCCGTATGGATGGGTGAAATTGAAATCGGTTGGCGCATCAAGGTATTCCGAAAAATCGAAGGTTGCCATCCCTTGACCTTCGAGAGGAGTAGGCAACGGGAGCCAGGGACGCGAGTCAATGAACGGGCCACCGGCCACTGCCCCGTCTCTACTGGTAGCCTTAAGCAATGCGCGTGGCGATTCGCCAACGATGGCGTCGTTTATGACTTCTATTTCAACTTTATTGCCTGAGAGTTGAACAGGTCCGCCGTATATGGAGTGATTGACTGCCATGAGAAAATATTTACTATTTATTCATTTACTATTTACGAATATAGCGTAGGGTGCGGGGTCGAGAAAGGACAGAATATTTACGATTTATTTATTTACCATTTACTATTATAACCCCAATCGCTCCGATCAGGGCTCCAAATCGTAAATAGTAAATCGTCTAATTGTAAATGGCTGTTACTTTTTAAACCCTCTCATTCCAGTTTGATTAATCAGGTCGGAAACTTCGTCCAACTGCTTTTTAAATGGCACGATCGGGAATTGAACGCCGTTTTTAACCAGAAGGGCAACCGCGCGTGACATGTTATTGAGAGCGGCGGTGAGCTCGGGGTCACGGGTAGCATATGCCGATGGAGATATTGGAGTAGTAGGGCTTCCAGTTGGTATAATTTCGCTTGCAAAACCTCCGCTTTGTCTTCCATTTGGCAACGACCCAGTTGCAGCCAGTACAGTAGGTAAATTAAGCTGTGCAATGGTGCCGTTTTTTTGTGCCAGGTTAATAATATCAAGAATTGGTTTTACCGTTGGATTTCGCACTGCCGGGGCTGAAGCGATAAATTCTTTTTTATGGTACACACCATCAACCTCATTTTCGGCGCCATCAAAATTAGCATATCCGCCAGATTGTTTGGAGCCCATTATTTTCTGACGTTCAGAATTAGCAATAGAAAGTTGTGCGGCTCCGGTGGCTCCAAGCAATACCGCTGCGATTGCTCCGCCAATTGGCCCAAGTTGAGCAAACCCCTGCATAATAGCAACAGCGGTATTTACAACTATTTCGCTGGCAGCCATCAAGAACTGTGCATTTGCATATTTCTTCTTTATTTGCGCTTTCTTTTCTTCGTTATCACCAGCTTTTGCTAATTCTGCATCCATTAATGTTTGCACCAGGTTCGAACCAAGCGATATAAATTGCTGAGCTTTCTGCCCAAATTCAATAGCTTTATCTAATCTGCTCTGTTCATATTTTTTATTGATTTCAGTTTTTAATCGCTGATATTCTTCATAAGAACTAATTGCTCCGTCCTGATATAATTTGTCGAGAGCGGCCAGATCATTGACTTTTTCTTCCTTTGCCAATACCTCTTCGTCGAGATATTTCTTTTTAAGATCGGCCAATTCTTTTGCACGGTCTTCGTCGCCTTTCACTGCGTTTTCGGCCAGTTCGTTTATTTTGGAAGTAATGGCTGCTGTAGTCTCAACAGTATCCTGACCATATTTTTTTTCAAGGATTAACTTCTGATTGAGAAACTCAATCTCTTTTGTGATCAATAAAGCGTTGGTTTCTTCTTCGGATAAACCTTTTGCAAGGGCACCTTTTTTGAGTAAGGCGAGTTCGTTTTTTTGCTGGTTGTCGAGATCGTCCAATTCTTTTTTGAGCGACTTCTTTTTTTCGTCATCAGTTTTTTTATCAATGTCATTCTGAATTTTCAACTGCTTATCGAGTATCGCAGCCATAGTATCGGAATAATCGTCGCCATACTTTATCTGAAGGGCCAGCTTTTTATTCAATGCATTTATCTCTTCCTCTTCCAGCGCTTTATTATATTCTTCTTCGGTGGCATTGACTTCAATCTGATATTGCTTAATCAGGTTAAGTTCTTTACGGTTGGCAATTTCAAGGGCTTTGTAGGCTGCATCTTTTGACTTGTCGTCTTCTTTTTTCCCTTTAGTAGTACCCAATTCTTTCAGAGCATCAATTTCTTTTTGTTTTGCTTCAGCCCTTTGATTTCTGGCAGCAATTAGGGCAGGCGTAGCAGCAATCTCTTCATTAATATCCTGTAATTCTTTTTCTTTGAGTTTAATCAAGTCCTGGGCTGCTTTATCATCACCACCCGGGTTTTTTCCAGAATCGGTTGATGCAGGAGTTTTGTTTTCATTATCCATCTGCTCAGTTAGCTTCTTCTTTGTTTCGATCAAAGCTTTCGTTTTTTCGTCGATATTGGAAAGGGCTGTATTTACTGATTTTCCGGCATAGACGGCAGCATTTCCGGCAGATGTGGCCATATTCCAGGTATCTTGCCAGAAAGTAGACTCAGCTCCTTTGCCATTTTGCAAGTCAATCAGTTCTTTTTCAATGTCAACCAGTTTTTGAAATCCGGCCTGAGCTTTGGCTTTCTTTTTAATTGACTCGATGTAATTTTTAGTTGCATCATCTGCGGCTTTGGTATTGATTGTTTCAAGGGTTAAGTTGCCATAGTATTCAGGAGATATTTCGTTGAGATCTTTGAGGGCCTTTAACCGTGTTTCATCAGATAGATTTTTATTTTTTGCAATTTTAAGTAACTGTTCAACTTTTACTTTTTCTTCGACCATCGCTTTTTGAGCCTCGATGTTTACATCATTTACGGCCTTTTGAGCTTGTTGTGCAGCGGTTAAACCTCGCGAATACATTGCAAGTGCAACGACTGCAGCAGCAATTATTCCGACCAGCAACCCGATTGGATTCATTTTTGTCTCGATATTGAAAAGGCGCATGGCGGCTGTAGCCCTGGTCGTATTTCCCGTCATCAGCGCCTGAGCTGCAGCGGATAATAAAAGCGCTCCGCGTTCAACTCCATGCCAAAATACTTTCAGCTTGGTAAGTGCAAGTCCAATGCCTTTTTCGGCATTGCTACGGGTTTCCCACAACGTGGCCAGTTCTATAGCGACGGTATATCCAACGATTGCAGCAGTGCTTGTAAAAATCAAACCACTATATTTTATAAATACATCGACCAGATAGGATAATACAGCCAATGACTTCCCAAAATAACCGGTAACAAGCGTCATGGCAGGCGCCAGTTTTTCACCCAGGGCAATGCTGATTACATTGATCCGGTTTTTAGCCTGTGCCAGCTTCGCATTGTTATTGTCGGTGTTGATGGCAGCTTGTTCGATGGCTACATTGGTACCGGTCATTGCTTTTTCGTACCGCTTCAATTCTTCAATATTGGTCAAAAGAATTTGGATGGTGGCAATGTTTTCTGTTCCGAATTTTTTAGTGAGTTCAGTAACTGACAGATTCTTCTTTCCCAGATTTTCCAAAGCAGTTGATAGACCAACAATAGCAGGGTTGGTATCATCGGCTCCGGTTTGCATGTCGATTAACACACCTTTTAACGAACGCCCTGCAATTTCAGGCTGTGTAATTCGTGGTGCCAGGG
>Ga0209416_1000463_pt1 | contig 41916 bp, 56 predicted proteins | sample RifGroF1_FD_184001 | JGI IMG/M metagenome (GOLD analysis project Ga0209416, IMG submission 184001) | Groundwater microbial communities from Rifle, Colorado, USA - Groundwater F1 (SPAdes) (version 2) | ecosystem: Environmental > Aquatic > Deep subsurface > Groundwater | place: Rifle, Colorado...
CATTGTACGCGCTTTGATCAGCTTCGGTGCTTTCTGCATTCCACATTGGCACCATGTCCTCCCGGTCCTTGCATATCTGTGGATATTCCGGAGCAACTGGCAGGATAGTTTTAGCTTCTTTGCTCTGTTGAATCTTTTCTTTTTGGGACAGTGAATATTCAAACGAACTTGGGAATAGTAAAGCTCCATCTTTTTTGTCCAACACAGACAGAGAAAAACCTACTATCTCTTTATCACAATCAATCCAGATGCGCCTGATCTTGGAGTACGTTCCTGTTTTTATAAAATTCTTTAAAGCCATGCTGATCTCCTTTATGCGTATGCGTTTTTAATTGCAGCTATAACAATAGTATAAACTGGATTATATGTGCTTTGAGTGACTGAGTGCGTTAAAGTGGCTGATGGGTTTCCAGTGTTTCCAGTTCCAGCAGCTGCGGTTATCTCAGAAGAGCCACCAGTAGACCCTGTACTATTTGTATATGCTCCACCGTTATTAGACCCCTGAGAACAAGCTCCTGTGACTGCCTCAACCCCTGTAACAGACCAATTACCTTGCATGGGTATGGTGTGGGTGTGCGCAGTAACGGCACTATACCCATGCGTATGACTTGGCCCAGTGTGCGTATGAGCAGCGTGGTTTGCAACCGCAATTGAAGTTGCCCATGACGTTGGACTGTTTGATCCACCTGAGCCGTAGGTATTACCGACAACTAAACTTGCATTTGCTGCCCAATCGGATTTCTTTGTCCAAGACACAGGGGGCGAAGCTTGATTAAACAGAATGGAACAACCTTCAGGTAAAACATTTGCTACCGCCGTTGGAGAAGTAGATACTAAGGTGGAGTCCACATAGCTTTTAGATGCAACTTCCTGATCTTCAGTAGGGTTCGGTACAATAGGTGAAGAACTAAAAGTCTTAACACCTGAAATTGTCTCGTCTTCGGTTGTTCTAACTCGGTTCACGATTGTTAATAGTAGCGACTCGTTTGCTGCATCATTAAGTTCTGTGAATTGAATACCATCACCAGCTACAAGTTTACCATTTAGTATGCCAGGCGTAGTGTCATTAGCTGATACAAGGATACTGTAAACATCCGTATTTCCAGGAACAGGATCAAAAGACGCTATTTGAACATCAGGAACATCGTTTATAGGGTCATTAGAATAGTATACAACCTTATAACCACCAGTTCCAAACACATTTGGACAACGACCTTCGGAATCTAATTGCAGTGGATTTGGGTTAGGTATTGTTTCAAGAAGGTCTGAATACGTGTCTTTAGGCGTACTGGTTGTTTGCGTGGCGTAAAACTGTAGCCAACCGTTTACAAGAGGCTCAAGGACACTTGTTACTGAATTGAACGCAAAGAACTGCTTGAACGCCGGTATTACTCTGGGCATTATTTACCTCCTTAGTACAGCTTACTGTTACTGTATTTACTGTTATATGCGCCTATTTCTTTATCAACCTTTTCATACATAGACTTAATCTTTGGATCAGGGTCTAACATAATTTTCTTCATGTAAGACAAAGCTGCCATCGCACCACCGGAAGGCAGTTTTCCAATGGCTCCTACAGTATTACCTGCTGCAAGATTAGCAAGACCACTTATAACTTGATGAGCTGAAATTATGTCAGTGAAATTAGGTATAGCCTTATTTCCTTGCATGTTACGCGCTTTATGTGCTGATCTTGCAATATCATCTTCTACAGCCTTATACGAGCCATACAAGTTCTTTATTGGTTGATACTGTTCTCCTGTAGCTTGTTGAACAGTATCATCAAGCTTTTTTCTAAGCTTATTAGCAACAAGCGCGTCCACCATAGCTTCTCCAAAGTTGTCTCTACTTGGATTTTGTAAATACGCTTTCTGAGACACGTTTGCAGCGGCAACCGCACGTTGTGCTTCAGTGGCAGAGTATCCGCCCTCTTCGCTACGTTTTAAATATGATTCTGCTTTTTTAAGGGCGTAATTTATAGTTGAAGGATACTCATCTTTTAGCACTTTATCATCTGTTAATTTTAAAAGCTCATCACTTATGTCTTCCGTATCAACTTTAAATTTACCTTTGGCGTCTGTCTCTTTTACAAGCGCGTCAGCTTGTTCAAATAAGTTTATTTTACGTTGATTTACAGCCTCTTGCATTTCAATACGACTTTCTGGCAACTTGGACACTTTATCGCCTTCGATAGTTTCAAATACAAGTTTATCTTTATTTTTTACAGTGTCAACAATAGTATCCAATAGATGGTTATTATACTTTTCAACTTGTGCAACAGTTTGTTTGGTTTTAAATTTTGGAGCTATAGCTTTATTATATGTAGATATTACGCTGTCAGCAGTTTTTGCAGATAAACCCTTAGCTGCTTGTCCAAGGGAAGCTATAGACTTTAATACTCCAAGAGTTGCTACATCTGGCGCAGCCTCTATTCCAGTTGCTACTGTTGCAGCAAGATTAGGATAACCGGCGTCTGTTATAGCTTCACCTGCGCTCTTTGAGGCGCCCTTAGCTATTTCTCCAATAAATCCAGCAGGTGCAGAGGCATTTAACAATTGCTGTCCACCCTGTGTGAAAGGTTTATGCGTAAGCGCGTTTTGAACTATGTTTTTATTATCTTCCGCACGAGATAAAGTTGCATCGGTAGACTCTTTTTCACCACCAAAGAACTCTGCGCCTTTCTGTAATGCCATTGTACCTAAACCTGTAAGCCCTCCTGCTATAGTTCCAATTGGAGTAGTAGCAACGGCAGTACCCGCGTCAAGAACAGGATATCCTTTAGCTATATTAGCTACAGTTGGAATAACCTCCTTAGCCATTGCTTTGTAATCTGTATCAGGTATATCAGTTGACGCATCTGGCGAAATACCCAACATTTGTTGCTGCATAGCAATAGGATTCGGTTGCGTCGGAGTTACCGTCTTAATTTCCTCTGTAGCTTTAACAGGTTGTCTTTCAAACTGAGCCGCATTTTCATTAACATAAGCCTTTATTTCCTCAGGAGTAGTGCCTTCAGAAACTTCAAATTTAGCTATTCTACCATCCGGTAGTTGGACTTTGGCTATGGGCATTATTCAAATCCTATAAATTTTATTTTATTAGCTACTGGTTTAGACGGTGACGTAGCTCCTTTATACTCTGGTAACGCTACTTCTAAATCAAACAGTAAAGAACTATTATTATCTTTAGATTTTATCTGCTTTGCCATAGAGTTATGCGCATTAATTACATTTTTATAAGCGCGCTCATTAATGTCCATTACACGTCTAAGTGATTGTTCGTTCATACTGATTTTTCCACCAGCGATTTTTTCAGCGTACTCTCTATCAGCATCGGACAACCCTGTACCAGAGCCAAACTGTTTTATAACTTCACCAACTTGACGCCCTAAAGCTGCGGAATAAGCTTGTGTGTTAGCTACAGGATCATCAAAAGCTTTAAAACCAAGGCGAGATGACAACGCATTACCTACACCAGTTAAAAATTCAGCGCCGGTTCCAGTTATAATGCCTGAGTCAAGGAGCGGTCTAACTTCGTAAAGGTTTTCTAAACCACTTCTTGCGCCTTTAGCAGCCTCTAATGATGTAGTAGCAGATTTAGCCATCTCTTCTGCTAATTTACCTAAGCCTTTCTCCCCGACATTTACGTTGACTTCCGTTTTGCCTTTGTTTGGGTTCTCTCTACCAGTTAAACCCTCTACAGGTGTTACATACTTCCATCCACCATCGCCAGTATCTACTTTTTGAGGCGTAAGCCCTTTCTCAGCGGGCGCTAATACCTTCATCTGTTGAAGCATACCAACAGCTTTAGTTAAGGCTATAGTTTTTTCTTTTCCTACAGGTAACTCGATAATAGCTTTAATAGCTTCAGACGCGGGGCTTCCTTCTTTAGCGTTCCGCAAACCATACTCAAGGATGTCGTTCTGCTTATCCCCGCTTGCAGCAAGCGCGCCAGCTACGCTAAACCCAACTGCTTGAATTGCGCGAGTATCATTTGTTTGAAATACTTCAGCCAACTGTTTAGCAGCTTCAGGGTCTTGAACTGCATAAGCAGAGTGCGCTGTATTAATCGCTGTTTGATCGCCGCTCTGTACAGCACTAAGCATTGTCTGCTTTGCAGCGTCTTGTTCAGCTTGACGTTTAAGATTCAAACTGCGATCCTCAAGAGCTATATTACGATCTTCCATAGCTGTTTTAAGTGCTATGTTTTTAAGTGCACTGTCTTGCGAATCTTGAAAAGCATCGTTATAACTTTTCAAAGGGTTTGAAGTTACTGGATTCGCAATTAAATTTAATATAGAATTAGCCATTAGATCTCCTTAATACGATTTAGGATCATAGTAAGATTTATACTGCGGTTGCTGTGTAGTTTGTTGATTTCCGTAATAGTTACCTGCGACACCAGCTAAATTACTTACTGTGCTTTGCAAAGCATTAGACTGGCCCAAGGCGGAGGCTGCATTGACATCTCCCTGTGCTAAAGCTAAAGAAGACGCGTTTGTACCTTGTTTAACACCAAGATTGGCAAGAAGTGTGGCTAATTGCATACGTAAATCTGCTTCACCGGTTCCGGCTGCTGTGTAATTATTTGCTACACCTGTCGTAGTACCTTTAGCAATTTCAGACAGATTCGTGCCAAGTGTTTGAGCGTTTCCAGACAATGCAGTTCCGATATTTTGTTGTGCAGTGGCGAGAGCATTACCTGTATTACTTGCGAGATTAGATAAATTAGCTCCCGTTGTTTGATTGACTTCTACACCTAATCCTGTAGCGTCCTGGCCTCTTGTAGCAAGGCTTCTATAATTCTCAAGAGTTCTTTGTTGATCTGTTGCTGCTATTTGCATAGCCTGTTCTTGTAACGCTGTTAGAACACCGCCACTACCTAAACCGCCAATAGCTGCCGAGTTTCTAAGTAAAGACTGCTCCTGTTTCTCCCTTAAATATTTCTGACCAGGAGATTCTATAAAATCGTCTATAGCCGTCTGTTGAGCTTCAGCGCCAAGCGCACCGGACAAACCAGCTTCTTTATTAAGCGCAGCTTCACCAGTCTCAATATAAGGATTCAATAAACCCATTGAAGCATCTCTTGAATCAGTAAGGGCTTTTGATGCACCAGCAAAACCTGTTTGACCAGCTGTATTCGTAGTTGCACCAGGAACATATTTACCGTTACTGTCGTAGTATCCAGGAGATGTTATATTATTACCTAACAATGCTGACGTAATAGCTTTACCAGTATCCATCAGTATTCTATTAGCGTCTCCGGTTGAGCTTTTAAGAATATCGAAAATCTCAAGTTTACCTGATTTTAACTCCGCAGAGCTTTTGTCTAACGCAGATAGAAATGATTTTAAAGAAGGATCAAATTGTTCAAGCACGTCTTGTCGAGCTTGCTCTGCGGATGCTTCTGATAATTGTGTTGCTGTGTCAATTGATTGTGTCTGCGCCTGTGCCGCATCTTTAGAACCTTTTGAAGCTATTAAGCCTCCTGCTATTGAACCTACTGCACCTATAATTGCCGTTGGCATATTACACCTCTCTCATTTCTTCGTAAGTTAGTCCAAAAAGCTCTAAATCCCAAACCGTACCATTTTTTGAATACGCTGATCTCCGTGTCCCTTCATGTACAAAACCAAGCTTTAACACATGGTTTATAACATTCTTATATAAAAAAGGTATAAAACATTCTAATTTTTTACAGGACTGCACATTATCAATAATCCAATGAACAACAGCTTTAGCTGCAAGTAAGCTATACATTTTTCTGTGTTTTTTAAATATTAAAGAGTGTATAGTGTACGCTACAGACGATGTTCTATGAAGTTTGTATGCTCCTATAATTCCAAGTGTATTATGCACCACACCAAGCCAATGTTCATTAAGTACATCGGGTATGCTATCTGCAACACCGTCCTCATGAACGTCCTCCCAAAGAGATTCGTCATGTAGGACAGCATAAGCTACTGCATAATCCGTCAGTCTAATAATTTTTAAACAAGTATCCATCCTTGCGTCCTATCCTTTGCTATACTTTCATCACGTTTGATATACAGAATGTTTCCCGCAGTCCCATCAGTGTCCATATACAGCCTTGTTGAACTGGCTGATACTACTCCTTCAGGAGAGCCGCTACCTGTGATTATAGGCAGTTGTAATAACTTAAGCATCATTGTGTGAAAGCGAGGCTCAACTTTGCCGTCTTTATTGACAATGGGCACAGAAGGATCTAAGTACATTTTATTCATACTCCAATTTTATAAACACAGGTTTAACAGGATCAGACATTTCAAACTTCAACACTGCAAAACGGGTATACCTCCCGTTCTTACGCCAAATGACACGTTTGCTATATTCTCCTACTTTTCCAATAGCGCGTAACCTTGGCGGTCCCCAGGTCTTGCCGTCTTTAGATATAGACAGCGCGACCTTAGGATTAGGTGCATCTTCATTTCCTATACCAGACTCCATAGTAAGCTCTAAAATAGTGCTAACTACCTCTTCTCCACTATTAGTGAAAGGTTGCGAAGAGAACGCACGAATTATAGGTTCATCGTATTCAGTGTAAGCGTCTTCGTTTAGGTATCCAATTCTACCATCAAACAAATCACCAACAATAAGGCGCTCATAAGCTTTTTCAATTGAGCTTACTCGCCATCTACGCGACTCTTCCGCTGTATATGAAGAGCGTTCGTGCCATTTACCTGTACTCAAATTAAGCACAAACGTATGCTCAGGAAACGTAAAGCCCACAAAAGTGGCACCTTTTGATGAGTAAGACCAGCCAAAGCTTTTAGCTAAATCGGTTGAAGAATACCTTTGTATAACGCCGTCTATAACAGGAGTTGAGACCGTAGACATGTCTCCGCCTGTAAAGCCTAATATAGTCACGTTCTCGCGTTTGCCTGCGCCAACCATAAAAAATGTTCCAGCTGCACTTATGATAGAAAAAGGTGCTGTAGAGCCTTTGTCAATATTAACACCGTTACGCAAGAAAGGTTGATACGAGTCTCCCCCAATATTTTGAAAACCTTCAACGGTCTCGCTTCCAACTAAATAGATTTGATTTCGTGTTACAATGGGCGCGGTTATAGTGTCAGGATCACTTTCAGCAGATAAGAAGTCTAAAGCATCCCATGAAGTTCCATCGTTCAATGCTGATAAAATCCATTTTTTAGTGTCTGTATTACAAGCAAAATAACCATCAATAAACACAATCATTTGCGGATTGCCGCTTGCTGTAAAATCTGAGTCAGATATAGTTACAAGTACATTAGTGGACGGCGTATAAATGTACCCGTCTCCCCCTGGAACAAGAATAGCTATTTGCGTAGGGTTGTGTGCTATTGATACCCTACCTGTTCCGCTAATCGTTCCAATTAGTGAATAAGAAAATACGTCTGAATTATAAGGACCAAAAGTCCTAATTAACTTATAAAAAGAGTTTCCATTTACAAAGTAGTATATGTCGTCTTTAACGACGGAACCTCTGTTAGAGTCTTGAGTAAGGTTAGTAGTTATAAGTTGCGTAATGCCCGGAGTACCTACTAATTGTTTGGTAGATAATGCTGCTTCATTAGGAATCTGTTCATATAGGTTTACGCATTGTTGATGAGAAACAGGCAACGACTCGTCTATATAGAACCCACTAATTAAAGGAATTTCTTTAAGCATTATTATTCGTCCTCTTCTGCAATCTCGCTATAAAAAACTGATCCAGCGTCAGTATAGTAAGTATTTCCAGAGCCTACTGGTAAAATATCTGGATAAGTCGGCGTCATATCTTTATCAACTAACGATATCATTAATAGAGTATTAATAGCTTGACTTGCGTTAGCTGACAAGATTTCAGGCATAGGTGCTGATCTGTATTTAGGCCACAACCTAAATGCAAGTAGTTGAATGATAGGGTCTATTGCACCATCGTCAACTGTAATTTCACTTGACAACGTTGTTACAGGTGTAAAGCCGAAAAAGATGCTTCGAGACTCTAATGTTGCCATCATTCTGTTTAGGGTTCTTATAGCTGTTCTTGCATCAGCAGCTTCTAAAGAATCTTCGTCAATACCTGATACAATATCTTCAAAAGCATCTAATATAATTCCCTTAGCTTGCTCAGTCATCTTTTCGGCTCCTGTTAATATGTACTTCTACGACTTTTAATAACATCGGGTTTTTTAACTGCCTTTTCTTCCTTTTCTTCCTTTTCTTCCTTTTCTTCCTTTTCTTCCTTTTCTTCCTTTTCTTCCTTTTCTTCCTTTTCTTCCTTTTCTTCCTTTTCTTCAAGCACCCAACCAAGCTCAATAGCTTTTACTACGGTAGCAGGTTCTTCGTTGAGTTTAATCTTGCGTCCATCTTTTTTAATCCAGGTTTTCATTATAACTCCTTTAGTAAGGCTCGCCATATTTCAGACGAGCCTTTGATTAAGGTTATTGGTTAATTATTCAGTGCCGTAGCAATGGCCGGCAAAGAACGGATTAAGAACTGCGTAAGCAGGACGGAAGTCGATCCTTACCTTGTTCACGTTCTCAAGGAAGCCTGCGCCTTTGGAAACGCGGAACTGCAGACCGTCTTTAGTGGTAGCAAGCGTATCAGTTGAGTACAGTTTCTTGATAGGAACTGAGCCAATAGCGAACGCGTCTTTATGCCAGAACAAATTAGGCTGGTACGTTGTTGAAGCACTTCCAAGCAGTGTAACAACGTCACCAGAAGCGGCTGCGGTGGCGGTTGTATTGTACTGCCCACCAGACTCGTAAATTGCAGGGCCAGTTACAACCAAGTTACCTTCACCAGATGCCCCAAGGGTAACACCAGCAGTTACCGTACCAGTGAATAGTATAGCTGCGCCAAGGTCGTCAAGAATCATCTGACGTGTGGCGAGATTCAATCTGTAACGTCCAGCTATCTGAATAACTTCGCCGGCAGCTACTACCAAGTTCGCTTGAAAACCTGTTACAGGTAGTGTAATTGTCATTGTGTCTTTAGCTCCGACATAAGTTACAGTCGGATTTCCAGACAACGTACCTGCCCGATCCGCACCAGCACCGGTGGTATAAGAGGCAAGTGTGGTAGCTGTAAGAACAGAATCAAAACCAGCAAAGTTCTGTGTAATAATAGCTTTTTTGTGTGCTTCAGATATCATTCCACCAACGACACCACCTGCGCCAAGCGATCTTTGAGTAGCTGCGAGTTTACGTTGCGTGTACGGATTAACTGCAAAGTACCATGGAGAATCCATAGGAACACCAGTGGACTGTAATACAGCACCAGCGTTAGCTACTTCTTCCCAAGTGTTTACATAGTATCCAGGAGTACCTGCGAGCAGACCGCTGTTTTTCATCATGAACGCTGCAAAATCCACTTCAAGATCGTTCTTCATTCGAGTAGCCATAGGCCTCAGAAGTTCGTCAAGCTCATCCATTTTTAGAGCTTCATCAGCTTCATTGTAGTCAACAAAACTTGTGAAGTAGTTCTGTACCGTGCCGGAAGCTTTACCCGTAATGATGTCGGACTTCGTTTCAGATGAAACATCGCCTGTAGCTGTGCGCACAGTGTTGTAATCAGTAGGACGTTTGAAATACACAACTGTTCCAGTTGACGGGTCAAACTTACCGTCAAGTTTCTGCGTATTTACGTTCTTGGAAAGAACGCGCTCTGCTTCAAAAGCAGAAAGAAATCCTTTCGCGAGTTTAGCGGTAAAGTTGCTATCAAAATTGTTAGCCATTTTGTTTTAAATCTCCTTATTCAAAAGTTGCACCTTCAAGATTAGCATACTCTGCCACGTTCTTAGCGCGACCTCTTGGAGTATACGGTGGATCAGGGGTGCTTGATTGTTTTGGTTTTAAAGAAGCAGCCTTGGGAGCTACAACAGTAGCTATATATACAGCAGCCTGCACTTCGGACATTTTACTTATTTTATCCAACTCTTGTGCATTATCAGCGTTAGCAAGATAAAGTACATTGAGAGGACCGTCGTCAGACTCAAGCAGAAACCGAGCCAAAGCTGTTTTACCAGGGATAGCTGAACCAACTACCATTGAACTTTTTTCTACAGACGTTTTATCAAGCTTCAACGTGGCTGTTGTGGTATCAAACTTATCAATAATAGTTTTTACATATTCTTGATCAGTCTTCAACTCAGCCTGAACTGCTGCTTTCTTAGCGTCTTCAAGTAGTTTCTGTTCATGCTCTACTGCACCATGCTGACGTATAATTTCGTCCCTTTCTTGGAGCTTTTTTGTGTACTCAGGATCAAGTACGTCAGGCAATGGAGGTATGTCTGGTAATTTAGTTTTAGTAAGCTCCTCAAGCTTAGCCTCAAGTTCTGCTCGTTTTGCAGATTCTTGTGTGGCTTTTTCTTCAGCCTGTTTCTTTTCGCTGTATAACTTGTTTATCTTCTTGTTGACTGCTTCTTGGTTAATCTTTTTTTTCGGCTCTTCATCAGTTTTTCCCTCAGCGTCAGAGGTCTGCTCCCCGGATTCAGAATCTTCAACATCTTCAATTTCTTCTGTACCAGCGTCAATAGTGATGCCATCATCTTCTGTTTCTTGTCCGTCAAGGTTAGGGTCAGTATTGTCTGCCATGTTTAGCTCCAATCCGTGATTAAAAGTTCACGTTACTTATATCCGAGAAAACGTCTCGTTCGTTTTATTCTACTGCAAAAGTAATATTTACATCAATGTGTGTGGCTGTAGTTACTGAACTTCCAGTTTTGCCAATTGTAATAGCGGTGTTGTTATCGCATTTTACATAGCTCGCACCATCAGCTAAAACAGCTGCACCAGTTCCACCGTCTTTAAGGACTGCACTTTGTGTTAAAGAAGCTTGCGCAAAAGTTACAAGTTTAACTGACGATGTTTGCGTACCAAGAATATCAACAGTAGTAACTGCACCAGCGGCTCCACCAACAGCAAGGGCTTTACAAGCAATTATCCTGTAGCCTTTACCTACACGAGCAGCTAACAACGTAGCACCTGCGTTTACTTCTGCAATTGTGAATCGCTGACGCTTGTTGTAAGTCACTTCAACTAAGTTTGCGTCTACAGCTTTAAACATAGCTTCTGTAGGTACATGCTTACCTGCGTTTGTAACCGTATTCTTTGCCATTCTAATACTCCTTATGTTAATTGTTTGTCGCGCTTTACCTGCGCGCCGATTAATAGTTCTGCTTGTTCTTCATATGCTGCTGTTGTAGCCTTGGACATTATAACATCTACACCCATAGCGTCTTTAATGGCTTTAAGCGTTTCTGCTAAGGCTTTAAGCTGCGCGTCTTGTGCAGCCATCATCTCTAACATCATTTTTTGTTGCTCTTGTGCAGTCTTAATTTCAAGCTGTTTATTCTGTAAAGCCAACTTGTCCATTTCATTAGCAGACTTCATTTGTCGTTCTTCAATCTTGCTCATTGTATCTTGAGTCTCAGCTTCAGCTTTCTTCGCCTCTGCTTCAGCCGTAGCGATAAGCGCCTGATCCATTGGAGAAAGCTGTGGGGGTTGCTGTTTCTTAGCTTCAAGTTTATCTTTTTCTTCATCTGTCAACTCTTCTTCAAGCAATAAACCTGCGTCAACCATTCTTGCACGTTTTCTCTTAGCAAGGATATTAATTCCTGGTGCAGAGATATTAGAAAGAAGCACATCAGACCCAAGCTCCATTATAGTAGGATCAAATGCAGCAATCTCAGTTATTGCTTTAGCCGTTTCTTGCTGTCTACTGTCGAATGAAGCAGAAGCGTTACAAGTTACGTTATATTGTCCAAGCGATAGGTTGTTAAGCTCTACCGTCTTCTGTGTCTGCTCGTCAAATACTTGGTCATTTATAGTTATAGTTTTAGTAGTGCCATCCTGCTGCGTTAAACGCATCTCCATCTTAGTATCATACACTTTTGGAATAGCGTCAATAAGGATTCTTGCAGTGTGGCAAATACCTATTTCAAGGGCGTTAAAATATTCGTAACTTGCATTGTCGCTTCTACGGTCTAACGCACTTAAAGCCACGCCACTCTGGATAGCCATTGCGTCTGGTCTTGACGGATCAACACGATTAGACAACGATCTAATATGATTCAGCATTGCCTCTGAAGTATCTTTCAAACCCGCATTGATCTGCGCGCCAGGCGTAGACGATGGCGGCGGCTGTTCTGGAACATGGTTATAAAATTGTACAGGATCAGTGTTAGTGTTCATTGTTCTAAGTTTTTCTTCGTGACCTGATGCTTGCTTAGGTGTCATCCATACTTTAGCTCTTGGAGCAAGTGCGCCCTCTTCAATTCTTCTTGATTCAGAATAATTTAATACGCGTTGCGGGTCCATTAACTTCTCAACCGGACCCCAGTATATTACCTTATCTTCTGATATTTCAAAATTAGCAAACACTGGTACAAGAGGAACATATGCAAATACTGTTTTAGTTGCATCAGTTAGCCAATCTTTTCCATCCAGTAGTTGGTGATACACACAAGCTATCGAAGATTTTCTTGTCTTAATAACGGATATGTTCTTTGCTGAAAGTTCTTCACGAACCTTTTCAAATTTATCATCTATAATGTATACAGCATTATTAGACATCAGTGCAAGTTCTTTATTTTCGTACTTTTTTATATACCGCTCTGCTACTACAACTTCATCAGGCTTCTTCTGAGAATATACATTGTTAGTTTTGTCACGACTAATTGATGCTCTGCTACCTTTAGGAAAGTCTCTTTTATAGTCAGGTAACGACATTGCAGTTAAAATAAAACCATAATCTGCATCAGACATATCTCTTTCTTCTGCACCAGGATCAAACCAAACCCTATCCATGAAATTTGATACAGCTTTAATTATTAAATCCTGATTAAAAGATGTTGTATCTTTATAGCCAACTATGACTCTCCAACCACCTATTCCTGTGGTTATCATTTGCTTTCCAGCTGCACGGTATACGTACTTAGCTTTAATAGGGCCATTAGTTTCTATAGTGCGTATAATACCGTCGTAGTGCCCCGCTATTTCTGCTGTAGCTGCTCCGCCGCCAGGTGTAACTTTAATATCAAAATCCATAGCGTTTATTTCGCCACACAAATCAGATACTATCGTGCTAACTTTATCGAATGTATAACGTGGTTTATCTGATCGCTGTTGTAAAACATTTGGCTCCCACTGCCCATCACGTTTATTGACAAAGTGGTCAGCTTCTCTTGCACGCTCACGACCATCTTGGTCAGCTTCAAAACAATCTGCAAGGTCTTTAACAGCGTTCGAGTGTGTATCATTTAACTTTGACATAAGTTATGTACCTTCTTCGTATATTTTAACTGTAGCGGGTTCTCCGGCAGATTCTCTACCATCAGAGAACACAACATAGGCCCAAAATGTCCACACACCGGCTTTATCAATATCACTTGAAGACGCAATAATGTAGTTAATAACGCCCTTTGTAGCGTCTACAATTGTAGCAGCAAATTTGCCAGTTACACCGTTAGGCTTTTTATATTTAATACTGCAAGTTGCACCTATTATATTTTGTTTAACTGTGGCAGTAATAGTAAGCGCGGTTTGTCCTACATATATCTTACCCATAGCTAATTATCCAATTTACTGTTAAAGTTTAACTTTTTTATTATAATACTAAAAAATGAAAATGTAGCTGTTGCAGTTGTAATAAAGCTATTGAAATTAATATACTTAGTTATACTGCTTACAAACACGAAATCCTCATAAAAAAGTTCTAATGGTGCGTCTAAAGCAATATCAAAGCCAAATAAAAGAAATTGCGCTTGTTCAGTTGTAGTAATGCTGCTATCTATATCTGCTGCATTTGAAAATTCATCAATTCTCATTAGGTAGCAATGTCCTTTGTCTGAGTTGTTCCGTCATCAGATACAGTCATTGAAGCGATTTGAGTATTAGAGTCGTTCATTACAATCTGTGCAGACGATGTCTGCGTTACTTTTCTAAAGAACCTGTTAAACAAGGCTCTGAGTATTTTTCTTGGGGTCATGGATTCGCCAGCGTTCAGGGAATTATCAGCCAAGTCGGGAAGAACTTCATCCAGCACAGCGGCGGCTACTTCTGAAGCTGTGGGAGCAGTGATCGCAGTGATCGCAGAGATCGCGGCTTCAACTGCCGATTGGTCAGCAGGATCTGTAGGGAGATTGACAGTCTTTGCTCCTATGGCTGCAATACTTGCCGTATGATCTGCGGTCTGAACTGTTCCAAGGTCCGAAACAACTGTATAATCAGCAGCAGGTAGTGTGCGTAATGCGAATTCATCATTTGTTGGAATAGCTTTGATGAGTGTATCCAATGTTGTTCCAGTATCCTCAAGAATACTATCCACAATTCCGTCGACAGTGGCTAAAGCTGCCGCAGTTGCAAGGGCTGCATCAGAAATAGCAGTATCACAAGCTGCATTAATTTGATCGGTAGCGTCTGAGCCCTCAACCTGGACAGTATCCGTTTGCAGATAATCTGAACCACCAATCAATGAATCATATACATTAGACGGAAGAACCATGAAATGTTCCCAAACCGGCAAAGCACCCGCAACAATTATTTGGACTGTTAATGAGCCAAGAGTTTCGGTATCAGTAGCAGTTAGTGGGCATTGATACCAACCATCTACATCATGTGTTGTTGTAGGCGCAGCTGAAGTCTGTGCAAAAGCTCCCCCTGCCTTAGATATTTGAATATCTGCCTGGGAAATAGTTAATCCGGTTTCAGCAGTTTTACCGTCAGTATCGTCCAGGAAAGGTCCAATCCGAAAAGTAAATGCTGTAGATTGCTTTAAAAACCTCATGAAGCTCTCCTTTGTTTGTAATAATTAATGATATTAGGCGATAAAGTTGAACCACCACTCTCCGCTTGATCGAAATAAGTCACCGGCGCTACCCGTTGCAGGAGGGCGTAAGGATTGTCAAATAGGTTGGAGGCTATTGATGGTGCTTTATTAACAAGGTTTTCTGAGGACATCCAGATCGAATCAATATTGCCTCGATATCCATAATATTTAACTGGGTTATAACTGCCACGTGCCCCCAAGAGGAAATCAGCCGAAAAATTCTCACCGGCATTATACCTCATTCCATTGCCCGTTGCAGCCCCGAGAGGCAACCCATTCAGAAAGCCATAAAGCCCTAATGGGGTTCTGCGGTCCCACAGAACAAAGAGCGATAGTTTCTCACCGTACACGTAAGGGAACGTCACCTGGGCATAGTACCCCCCGGTGTCTGTTATCTTTACATAACCAGTTAAGTTGTTATAAAATAGGGTTAACGTGCCGTTGTACGCAGTAGCAGGCGCATTCAGGATAAAATGTTGTGACCCAGCTAAGGCCTGTCCGGTAATGTCGAATAATAGGTGCATGGCTCCGGTTGGTGTCCCCTTGATAAATGCACCGGCATTAATCGTGACCACATCACACATTCCACCATGACTGGTTTGATAGAAGTACGAGCGGTCATTTCGCCATTCCGGGGCACCACCAGAATTATACCCCCGCTCCGTGGGTGTACCAAATATGTCCTTTCCAAAAAAACCGGCTCTATCCCACAATGGGAAGTAGAAGGGAAACAAGCGGGGATCAATGCCCATCCTCTCAGCATTCTTGAAGATCGAACTCTTAACCTCGGAGGGCGGCCCCCACTGTTTAGGCTTGACCTTATGTGATTGCCGAAGAAATATCATCCATTATGCCCCAGGAACCATCGGGACGACAACCAGACTGGCAGTAAACCCATAGTCCTCAGCGACCAGCTTCACCTGACTGAGTTCAGCCGGTGTATAGATGTCCCCAATATCAAACTCTCCGGTCTCGCCATCCGGTATTTCAACACATATTGACCCATTGTCGAACTTCTCAGGATTCCCGGCACTGATACCAGCATATTTTACCCGTGCAACTGCGGCCCCACCAGATGGAGCAACAGTTACGTTCACAAAGCACTTGTATGCAAAACACCCACCACCGTTCTGTGCCGGATCATTGTTGATGGTTGTCAATGCGCCTGCACTGTCTGATCCTGCTATAATGGCTGCGCTGGCCTGTGCTGTGATAGGGTCTTTATAAACGATTCCCATTATTCAAAGTCCTCCGCTGTAATTTTTCGCCCAAACAATTCCTCGGCCCGGCTGATTTTACGTTCGCCCAGGCGCTTGATAGCCGTGACGATATCGGTTGAAAGCAATAGAGGGGTTGCCAGATCGTCAATCATGCTTCGAAATGTCGGATGATTAACAAAAAACACATCGTCAGAGTGATAAATCGTTGCAAAGTCTTGCAAATCTTCACCGGCTTCCGGCTGTTCCGCAGAGGTCAGCATGTTTCTAAGGGCTGTCCGTTGAGATTTATCCAGATAGGTGGTCAAAAGGAAAGCTTTTGATAGTCTGATTGGGTTTTCCGAAACCGGTATGACATCATTAGTTTCAACCATGGCTGATCCATCAGCATTCAATTTCTGCATCACAATTTCTTTGGATGCTGTGACCAGGTCAGGATGATTATTTATCTCGTTTTGTAATCCTTCAAGCATACTCTTTATCCCTCATTAAGTTTATTTTTTAATCGCCCTTCTTAACCTGCCCTTTTGCAAACCACATATCAATTAAAACACGCCACCCTTTTACTGGTTTATCCGGTTGCCAGTGCTCACCATTTATTATTCCATCTGCCCTGATAACATGCGGGATACACCTGCAAAATTTTGATTCTCTAAACTGAAACAGATGTTTGAGAGTTTGATTCTAATCACGGGTTAGTAGTTATCGTTACTCCCATTCCTTGCAGGGTAGCTACCGCAGCGTCAGAAGCAGAAGTTCTTGGAGCATTTCCTGTACCGGTTAAATCAATATCTTTTAATGTACCAGCCCATGTGGTAGTCGATAAATCTATTAATAACTGATCCACTTCAGCCGACGACAAGCCTCCAATACCCTCTAAATTTATGAAACTCATATCCGCAGGCCATGACTTTGAAGTGTACGAGTCAATAGTGTTAAAACCATCAGCAGCAAAACTTGTCATGATGGATGGAATTAAACCCATATCACCATAGAGTGTATTATTCCCTCTACAATAAAAAGTAGCCAAGGCGCTCTTTAAATTAGCTATGTCGCCAGTGATTATATTATTTCCAGTAATATAAAAATACGTTGTGAGTACTGATATATCATTAACATCCCCGCCAATTGTATTGGCGCCCTGTATTCTAAAGGTAGCGATGCTGCTCAAATTCTCACCTATATCACCAGAAAGAGTATTATTCCCGGCAACATATAAATAAGTTAAAGCACTTGGAGCTTTTGAAATATCCCCATAGATAGTGTTGCTTCCTAATATATAAAGCACAGTTACATTTCTTGGCAACTTTGCAATATCAAAAGAGATATTAGCTCCTACAGTGGGCACATAAAAATAGGTAAACGCATTTGCGTTATTTATTGTAACAATCCTGTTGCCTACAGATCCATAATCTTTACTAAACGCTTGATATCCAGAATACGTTGTACTTGTTCCGTCCCCCCATTCAATAGTGATTGTTTTCCCAGTTTTTGTACTGATATATCCGTCAACAGTTTGCGTGTCTATAATATTGAAACTAAATTTATTGTACTTGGTAAAAAAACTAATCCCTTTTTTCGGCGCTTCTATTTGTAGTATCTCGCAGTAAACCTGTCCAACCAGCCCCAAAATTATGACGATGTAGAGTAAGAGTTTTTTCATGAAGACTCCTTAATACAACACAAGTATTGCGACTTTATAGCCTGTAGCAGCGCGAACAAACCCAAGGGACCCGGTAGTTTTACCTATATTGATAATGATTCCGCTTTCAGGAGCTACAACCCAATCGGCAGCGGCACCGCCTGTTGACGAATAGTGAAAAGATATAGGGTCGTAATTTGTTGCTGTCGAGTTTACCACCTGGAGCAATACAGCTTTACACTCTGTACCAGAAGGCAGCAATACTTCGTGCATATCTCCATCGGTTGTTGTGCTATCCCACCAGGTTTTGATAGCAGAACCACTTGCAGCGATCTTATCGTACGTGTCTGTAGGTATGGGAGACAAGTTGCCTGAGAAAGAATTAACAGCTATAAGTAAAAAAATTATAGTAAAAATAAAATGTCTCATTTATGCATACCTCCACCCTGCGTAATTAATTTCTGGTATATAGTCTATGCCTTCATCGTAATCCTCAAAACACATAACTGTTGAATCAAACAAGTTAGGACTCACAATTTTAAACTTAGCCTTCATTTCAGGCTTAGAGTACAACTGAATCATGCCGCCTGATGGTTTTCTGGGTATTCTACAAGTTTCAGCGCGTAAAATTTCAATTTCCTCAATTTCAGAAGAAATTGATATCATTCTATCAGGATCACTATAAATATTTTTAGTTACAGCTAACCAAGTATTATAATAACGATCTCTTAGACGCCAAGACTTCTGTGCACGTTTATTTTTAAACAAGTCCCTGTTGGTTTTTCTTTGTTTACTGTCGTTTTCTGCGCCTTCATAAATTTCTTCAGGATTGTCAGGAGATTCGCTGCCTTTGTACATCGTGTGTGATATTTTTTTACCGTGCAGTGCGTCTTCTACCTGTCGATTTAGTGCAACCCCCATCCCATCGCAATCCCAAGTGAACAAATCAACGCTGTTAGCAATAGCATAATCCAAAGCCCAGTCCATACCTTCATTTACGTCTCCTGTAGTCTTTCTAAGCACTTGTTTAACTAACGAACCGTGTCTATGAGCTAAGCCTTTATCGTCTGGACCTAAGTCCGAAGGATCAAACGCTACAACTTCAATTCCACGAGGTTTCCAACCAAGTTTTATATGCGCATCTACAGCCGCGTCAAACCAATCAGCTTTAATAATAGCATTTTCTACAGAATCGTTAAAATAACCTAACCACTTATGGTCATATTCCGCTCGGTCAAGGTATTTAAAATCCCAAAGCCGTTCAGCCTCTAATTCTGGTGGAAACCAAGGGTTTTCGTCGTAGTTTGTCCAGCAAACGTAGTGAATATCGTCACGATAAACGCCGTCTTTTAACAATTCTTTATAAAAAGGGACTAAGAAACGCTTAGATACAGCGTCCTCTCTTGATTGCGGATTAAAAATTACCCACAATTCGGACTTTTCCTTACGTAAAGTAGGTGTTAAGTCGCGTATTATCTCGTCTGTTAAGAAATCGCCTTCCTCAACTAAAAAAATATCAAAACCTGAGTACGATTTAACAGATTTTGAATCTCTACCCAATCCTTTTGATTTAAAAAATCCACCAGAACGGTGCTGAATTTTACGATCTGTTATGCTAAAGTCTGGAACATTCAGCCGAACAATCTCGTCTTTAATAAGCATCCAAACAGAGTCGTCTATAGATGAGCCAAATTCTCTAAAAATACAAACACGCTTCTTTTGCGTCTGCACTTTGTGTATTAAAATATCAACGGCTGTCTGTGATTTTGTACCTGCACGCCCTCCTACCGCAACTTTAAACCTAACCTCGTCATTAAGGAATGGAAGCATCTTCGGTGTTAAGTTAAGTTCAAATTTAGGCATCTAATCTTCATCCGATTCTTTTTTATCAGACAAGCTTTTATGAACAACGTTTACAACCCAAGCGTTTTCTTCAACCTTTGCCAATCTGTCTTCGATTCCGCCACCCTTAGGACCATACTCTTCAGGATACAACTTCTCCAGCAAGGTAAGAGAAACTCGCCAGGCTTTCGTACCAGTCGCCTCTCTAATATCTTTAAGCAACTTTGCTTTACACTCAGCACGACTAAACAATTCCTGCTTAATCAAATCAACGAATTTTTCTAACGATAAACCTTCGCCGTTAAGTAACGCAGTGAGTTTAAAATTACTAATGTTCATAGCGTATGCCGTGTCCGAGACGGTAAGTCCAATAGACCTATAGTACCCGTATTGTTCCAAATTAAAGCCGTCAAGGATAGGATCATTTATTCCAGAGTCTTTGAACAAAGGAAAAAGGCTGAGAGCTACGCTACACGCCTGTCTGCGATCATTATCTTCAAAAGCAGACAGAACCTTGTCAAACTTTTCAACGGATATTTCTTTATATTTGTCCATGAGTGCACAATACAACAAAAAGCAAACCTTTGTCAAGGTTTTTGTAAAAATAAAAATGTACACTGCGCGAAATATGTGAAAAAATTTCCGGGTGTTCTCATGATTGGGTTTGTAGGAAAAAGGAGGTGGGGTGTTTACAATGGGTTTGAAGTGAGTCGATTGGTCTTCCGGGATGGTTTGGGTTAATTTGAGGTCTGAAGAGGGTTGATTGGCGCGGATCTTGAGGAATCTTCGATTTAAGAAGGGTTTGAGGAAGGGTTGGATTGGTAGTATTCGGAAAGTTTGAAAATGAGAATTTGGGCACGTTTTGAGGGTCGGATTTTTAGGGTTTGGGTGGAAAATGTGAGAGGATTGGGTTTGGGTGTTTGACGTGAGTTAAGAGGGCTTGGTCGTGGGAAGGAGGGCTACGTACGTGAGGGATTTGACTAAGGTTTAGAGTTAGACCTAATCATAATCAGGTGGAAAATTTTCTTCGGGTTTGGTTTGTGTACACTGCGGCAATGGTCAACCGGCACGTATCGCAGTGGGAATTGTAATGTACACCAAGGACCAAGGACCAAGGACCAAGGACCAAGGACCAAGGACCAAGGACCAAGGACCAAGGACCAAGGACCTGTGCTATTAGTTACGCGCGAACAAGCGTTAAACGCAAGATTTGTGTTTTATGAAATTTGAGCTAAGTGAAATAATTTACAATTAGGTGTATAACGTTGGTACGCATCTTGCAGTCCTTATTATAGGTGTGAGGTAGTGAGCTAAGCTTAACAGCGCTGAGTTAAGCCTAACGACACTAAGCTAACGTCATTAAGGTAGTGGTTTTGCGTGACGGGACAGGTTGTTTTATAGGGTGAATTTGTAACAGTTACAAAACTAACATATAACATATTGAATTTATAATATAATATTGTCACTAAGTCTTTTTTATGACCTTTGTAACCACCTTGTAACACCCCGTGAAACACGTGAAACGCCCGTGGTTATTGGCTTGTAACTTGTAATCAAAATTTAAAACCTCGATTTTTGACCTCAGAAAAAATAATCTCATTTCAAAGACCGTGCCAGGCACGGAATATGCATCGTCAAATAATTATATTTTTATTACACTATGCAACTATCATGCCTGGCACGGATTTTATATCAACTATATTTTTTTTCAGGCCCTCCGAAATTTTTCCAGAAAAAGTGATTACAAAGTTACAAACCCCGAAACCCTTGTCCCTCAACGGTCTACACGTAATCAAAAATAATTTGTAACCGTTACAAATCATAACCTATTGTATTTGTTATATATTTTTTTTTGAAAAATAGTTACAAAAAAAGCCCTCTGCAAAACCCGTCCCGTCCCGCAAAATCACTACCCTTAACACCTAACAAACGCCACATACCCACTCAAAACCCGCTGTACAACCACCATCCACCCAACCCACAAACTATTTTAAATTTATTTTAAAAAGTGCTTGACAACAATTAAAACCTATGTAAGAGTAGGATATACAACGATAGTATTTAATAATTAACCTTATCACAAAGGAGAACAACACCATGGCAACCGTAAAACAAAACAGATACCTATGGGCATTTGAAGTCCGTAACTCAACCACACCTGCAATCAATTGGACAAAACTGGACTTGCCAGTACAAGCAGCGTCTGACCTGATTAAACTATGTGCAGTATACGAAAAGGATAAAGCCAGCAACACTGTGAAAGAATCCACAACCTGTGCCGTGGACTATGCTATGCAGCGCTATAGCTTTAATTTTAACCTCAAACCCATTGTAAACCAGAACCAAGAGCCAGAAACCAAAACCATTGTAAAAGAAATTGAAGTCATTAAAGAAATTGAAGTCGAAGTAATTAAAGAGATAACCAAAACCGTCACAATAACCGACGATATGACTCTTGACACCATAATTGAAACAATCTACCCCTTTGTAAAAGGCGCCGCTATTATAAAGGATATATATGAAGCAAAGCTTCCTGAACCCCAACAATTCAACACAAAGAAGAACTATTTCAAACCGGACAATTTTGATCTCATTGCCTCTGTTGTCAAGACCGGCGCTCATGTTTTAATCAAAGGCCCGGCGGGATCAGGCAAAACTATGTTATGTGCTCAAATTGCCGCCGCCTTTGAAATACCGTTCTTTTGTTTTTCTTGCTCCGAAGGCATGAAATACGGCCATGTTTATGGGGCTGACGAATTGTACACCGATCCCACAACACAGCAAACTGTATCCAGGTTTAAACTGTCACGCCTCATGGAAGAGATACAAAAACCCGGCCTTATCCTTATGGACGAAATGTTTGCATTAGAACCTGGGCTGCTTATGGGCCTTAACGGCTTGTTTGAACCAAGCACCCGGCAGATAGAAACTAAAGGCGGGCTTGTAGCAATGCACAAAGACTGTTTAATCATGGCTGCTACCAACACCGACGGTCGGAACCTGGATCGCTCCCACATAGGCGCAAAAAAGGTTGACGGCTCATCCCTTGATAGGTTTGTAACATTTTACTTTGGATACAGCGAGCAAGCGGAAAAAGGTATTTTAAACCAGTTGCCAACAAAGCCAAGGAAATTTATAGCAGAGACGCTCACAAAATTCCGAAAAGACCTGGAATTGAATAACATTGCTTTTAGTGCTTCAACCCGGCGCTTATCCTCTTGTGTTAAGCTCTGTTTACACGGCATTAATCCGATTGACGCTTTTACAGCCTGTTTTACCGGGCAGTTGTCACAAGGCGAGATAAAAAAGCTCAATCTTGATAATCTGACCTATACTATATAATAAGGATACAAACCATGTTGACACCTTCAGAATATTTAAAAGAAAGCTTTCCTGAAAACAATACTTTGTGGCTTTCAGGCATGGATATTATCAGGCATTGCCTGCAAAAAGACGTTAAGCAGACGTTTTTTAATGATAACAGCCCACACACAAATTACTGGGATGCGTTTAGCGAGGCAATGCAAGACCGAGCACAAGCAGAAGACAATTTTCAGGAGATTTATGATAATACATATCAGCCAAAACAAAAACCCCTTATAATACAAGATGACAGTGGCATACTGGATGTAAGTGCCTTTATTGCTAAAGAAGAACTTTGTTTTGAATCTGAAATAAACTTTATAGACAATACTGACGCTGTCTCAGTCATTATGGATATGTTTATCCCGTTTAGAGATAGTGAAGAAACGTACATGGTAACACGGCATCAAAAAGTTTATGATCTGATAGCGCAATGTGATGCAGAAAATAGACCTATTCAGGTAGTAGGGGCGCTTAGTCTTGAAATCCCTGAACTATCAGAGCCGTTTAAATGTTTCATTATTATCAAAGATTATTCGGACCCTATTTTCCCTACTCTTTGGGGTGTACTTAAAAATAACAAAACAGCTAACAATTTTTTAAATGTAATAATGGACTTTTTTATAGGCACACGGGATGAAGGCAACGGTACACTTAAAGAAATAAACAATGCAGAACAGTATTTTGCAGACCACGAAAATTTGATAATTTTCGGTGAGAAAATTGCAGCTAATGGCGCAACATATATCAAAGACTAAAAGGAGAATAAACAAATGGAAACCAACAAAGAATTGAACCCTACGGAACAAATGGCAAAGAGTTTTAAAGACATAACCGAATACCTTAACGCCCACTTGTTTGACGGACAGTTGCCGCCGGTTTTTATTACGCTGACACGTAACAATAAGGTCACTGGTGGATACTTTGCAAGCGATCAATGGACAAACAATGACACGTCCGAACAAGTAGCAGAAATCGGCATAAACTCAAACTTGTTAGCTGATGGCGATCCGTTGACTTTTTACAACGTTTTGCTCCATGAACTAATCCACCTGGAACAGTATGAGACCAAAACAAACGGCAGAAAAGGATATCACAATCAAGCTTTTGCAGACAGGTGTGACGCAATGGGCTTTGATATCAAGGTATCGGACAAAGACGCTGTAGAAGGTCAGAAAACAGGGCAGGCCGTAGCCACGTATCTACGGCCCGGCGGCAAGGCTGAATTAATAATCGCTAATTGTCCTTATGACTTAGACTATTCAAATAGTCAAGCCTTGACTATTGATGACGCAGGGCAGCCGCAAGCAATACCGGAACAGGAACCTAAACAGGAAGAACCAAAAAAATCAGGTGTAAGAGTAAAATACACCTGTCCTAAATGTGGTACGCGTTTGTGGGGTAAAAGCGGCCTTGATATAATATGCTCACCTTGCTACGAACATTTTATTGAAGCACGTTAAACCATAAGAATTTTAACCTAAGAGCCTATGTCTAATAGCATAGGCTTACTAAACAGAAAAGGATATCCAACCATGCAAAAAACACTTAATAATCCAGCTTACGCCTGCCTTGACAATTACTTCAACGATGCCACAGACTACAGCACCCTTAACACCTTGGGAAAAAACTTTGACGGCATAGATTTTGATAAACTGACAGACGATTATATCAAAACTTATTGTAATGTACATTACACTAAGTCAAACAATAAACAAGCTGATAACAGGAGCTAAAGACCATGGATAAAATACGACTCGTTAAAGCCGCTATAAAGCTTAAGCAGGTGTACACTTGTATGATCTGCGGTAAAGAAAAGTTAGGCGATACAGTTACGTTTGCAACTACAGCGCACAATGTCTATACGCTCACGACTGATATTTATGCCGTACCTAAAAGGGCAGCTAATATGCCTTGTGGATGGTCGTCATATACGGACGGTTATAAATGTAAACATTGTACAACCAAAAGGAGATAAGTCGTGAACGAAAATACCCTTGAAATATTTTATCAAACAAAACCAGAATATTATACAGGTGACGACGTGGCCATAACAATCCACTATAAAGCTAAAGGCCAAGGTATGGCTGAGGACATAGCCAACCAGGTAAAGGACTACGTAGCAAAAACCTACGCTATTAAAACCCTGATACATAACTATGCATAGGAGAGATAAAACCATGACCGAAAATCAAAAAGAAGTCTTTAAGACTATTATAGAGATTGTATTAATAACCGTTATCGGATATCCTTTAATGATATTCTTTCTAACATTATAAAGAGAGGTTAGACCATGCAAATTTTTTGGCCGGAAAACAGCTATACACTATCAGCACAAGCCTTGGATGATAAAAGGCTTAACAAGCAAATTGTAGAACTTGGTCAAATCTTATCGACTGCTATATGGATAGAGGACTGTAATATAGCAGAGACCTTGTACGCTAAGGGTGAGATTTATTTACCTGCCTATGAGAATCATCCTGTAGTAAAGGACTGTAAACACTACTACTATAAAGCTGTAGCTTATCAAGCCTATCTATGTATGGAATACACCTGTAGATATCGTAAACAACACTCTTTACACGTCACAAATGTATTCTATCAGAAACTCTACAGTTTGTTTATACACCATTCTGAAAGACCTTTTCAAAATTATACAACAAACCATAAACATATAAAGGATGTGAACGAAGCATACCGACAATGTTTAATTGCAAAATGGAAGTCAGATAAAAACCCGCCTAAATGGACCCGAAGAAATATTCCAATTTGGGCAAAATAACTCTTGACAAAAATAAAAAAGTATGATAGTCTGTTAACCATAGAATGAAACACGGCCAAAAGGCCACACAACCAAACACCATTATGAAAGGATTAAAATCATGGCTGAAAAATCACCCGAACAAAAAGAGAGAGACAACGCCCGAAACGCAGCAATTCGCACCGCAAAAGAAACGATCAGGGCATTTTTCGCAAACAAACTATTCGGCAAGCTGCCGGAAAACATTCAGGAAGCCCTTAAAATCCTGGCCCCTACTGCCCGGCTTGCAACCAGTACACTTTCCCAGGAATTGCGCGATCTGTTTGGTGACAAAACCATGCTGACCGAGCTTGAAGTATTTAAGGCTCTCAAGGTCGGCCCGAACGAGTTCAAAGCCAAGGTCAATCATGTTCTGAAACAGGCGCTTCCCGAAGAAAGAATGTGGATCAGTTACGATCCCCAGGAATGTACGTGGACACTGGTTTCCACAGGCGCACTTTGCCCCGAAGGTTTCAGGATGGACAACCTTATTCCTTCTGTTCAAGATTATCTGGATCACCCTGATTTTGAGACCCTGACAGTTTCTCAGTTGATTGCCGGATCAAAAACAAAAACAGAAATCCAGCCTGAATAAAAATTCCCTGTTCTTCTCAGGTCTGGTACCCCTCATGGAAATCGTTTCATGAGGGGTTTTTTATTCCTTGAACCCTGCCGAATAGCTCAAGACCTGCCCAATGCGCCTTCATAGAACCCGCCAAAAAGCCTTTTAAATCAGGCAATTATATTTAAAATCACTTGACAAAACAGAATTTATATGGTAGTATTAAAATAAATGAAGAACAATGCAATACCTATAGCAGCATTCGATTGTAGTGTACATTACAAACTTTAACGTATGGAGGTTTAAACATGGAAAATTCAGTTATTATAAACGGCGTAAAGTACGTCAAAGAAATTAAGACAGACTCAAACAAATGCATAATCAGAACCTATTCAGCAGGGGTGCATTTTGGACAGGTAAAGAGGCGCGACGGCAAAGAAGTAGAGTTAATAAATGCCAGGAGGTTGTGGTACTGGGCAGGGGCTGCATCTTTATCGCAACTCGCTGTAGCCGGCGTCAAAAAGCCTAAAGAGTGTAAATTCTCGGTAGCTGTTCCGTTAATAATTTTGACCGAGGCCATTGAGATTATCCCGTGTACCAGCGAGGCAGTAACAGTCATTGAAAGTGTGCAGACATGGGAAGTTTAATAAGAGGAGACGGAGACGGATACGGATACGGAGACGGAGACGGATACGGATACGGATAACTTTACTATAAAATGTACCGCACATTACAAATTTTAACGTATGGAGGTTTAAAACTAATGAAGCTTAAAAAAAACAGGTGGGTAGATAAAAAAGGCAACTCATGGGATGGCGAGATTCGGGAGGCAGAAGCTGAAAGACGAAGTAATACTTTGATAAACTGTTCCAACTGTTCCAACTGTTCCAACTGTTCCAACTGTTCCGACTGTTCCAACTGTTCCGACTGTTCCAACTGTTCCAACTGTTACGACTGTTCCGACTGTTCCGACTGTTCCGACTGTTCCCGCTGTTCCGACTGTTCCCGCTGTTCCGACTGTTCCGACTGTTCCCGCTGTTCCCGCTGTTACGGCTGTTCCAACTGTTCCAACTGTTACGGCTGTTCCCGCTGTTCCGACTGTTCCCGCTGTTACGGCTGTTCCAACTGTTCCGGCTTTACAGCAAACCCTGCTCGGTACACATCTAAGCCGTTAGGCAGTAGAGCGGATCAGACTACAACATATTGGTTAACCCCTGAAAAAACCTGGGTTGTTTGCGGATGTTTTAAAGGTGATCTGGTTGCTTTTGAAGCGGCTGTAGACAAAACTCACGGGACCACAGTACATGGAATAGCTTATAAAGAGTATATTAAACAAGTAAAAAGGCTTATAGATTAGACAGTGCAATGTGCGCTACAATTTTAATGTATAGGGGGTTTAAATGTCTAACTTAATAAAAGGAGCTATTTATGTGAGGCTCCAACCAATAGCGGGTTTAAAGGCTGATAAGTATGCCTCTAAAGACGAGATTATTAAAATAGAAGCCAATGCGCAAGCAAGTCTTCTTTTTAAAATCGAGCACTGGTTGAACAGTGAAGTTTCCACGCAAGCATTTGAAAAATTTGGAGCAGGTGTCCGGCTCCATTTACCAGAATAAAGGAGTTAAACCAATGGCAATACGCATAACGGAACTATTAAAAGTCATGGAAGCTAATAATATAAAGCTTCCAAAAACAGGTACAGGGCGAAGCAAGCAAATAACAGTTAGAGACCTTGAAACCTGTATAGGTGATTATTACGTTAATAAAGGTTTTTGCAAAGACTCTGACGACTATAAGCATTTAGAAGTCAGACGAGCCTGGACCCCGATGAAAGCTTATAGATTTAACGATCTTAACGCAGATATACAAGATACTATTTTTGACGATTTAAATGATTGGTTGGCCGAAGAAAAGTTCAACGGATGGCGTATGATGATTACTTGCCTGCCCGGATCAACCCCAAGATTTTGGGGAGGTAACATATCCCAAGTCAATTTCCTGCCTGTAAATTATACTGAACACGTCTTATTAAAACAAAACTCAGACGGCCTTGAACAAGCTTATAAAGCTACCGATTGTAAATTCATATCTATACTTAAAGAGCCTTGTATACTGGACTGTGAGGTTCTTGTGCATGACGGTATGGAGATTTTAACAGGACATACAGGACTTTTAAAAGTACAAGAAATATTAGGTTCATCGCCTGATAGAGCAAGGATGTTGCAAAAAGACGCGACATTGTTGTTTAAAGTGTTTGACTGTATAAGATTAAAGCATCCGTTTGAGCCTTTGTTACAACGAAAAAACACTGTAAGGGAAGTTGTGACCGCCCTCAATAATCCAATAGAATTGAACCTTCAACAGTTTTCAACGGTATCTTTTTATGCCACAAATAAAAAAGCATATGTTAATTCTATTTGGAAATCCGGCGGAGAAGGAATCATATTAAAGAATCAACACGCAGCATATGTTCCAGACTCAAGGTTAAAGACTCATCAAATCAAAGTTAAGCGAACGAATAGCGGAGAGATTGGAGACGATTTGGATGTATTTATCTCTAACGTATTTAGCACGCCAGAATGGGCAAAGAAAGACTTGATAGGCGGCGTTGAATTGTCTTTGTACATTAAATCCAAAAATGTAACTACAGAACACGTCATAGCTAAAGTCACCAGTATCCCGGACCATATCAGAAAAAGCTTGACCGATGACCCTGAAAAATGGATAGGGGCTGTCGTCTTATGTGACGGTCAAGAATTATCGGCTATTCATAGAAGACTGTTACACGCTAAAGTGCTGTGGTCTAAAGGTGTAAGGCAAGACAAGAGCCCGGAAGACTGTGTAATGGAGTTGAATGAAATAGAAGGAGTGAAATTCTGATGAAAGACACAATTGAAATATGCTTAACAATAGTTTACGAGACAGACCACGCCTACCTTGTAACTGATGACGGCGCGCAAGAAGTTTGGATTCCTAAATCACAAGCTAAGCCAGACTGTGACTGTGGTAAAGATGACACGGTGACATTTACTATGCCTGAATGGTTGGCGTTAGAGAAAGGATTTATTTAAAATGAATACGGAATTTTTTATAGCTCTGGCTTGTATAACCTTAATAAGTACGTTAAAAACGCCCAATATACTTTCGGCGGTATCCTTTGGTTTTCTTATGAGCTTATTATGGGAGCAGTGGTTATGATACCAGCGCCGTTTGACCACCAGACAAAGGCTAATGAAAAACTCAACCCTTTGCAATACGCAGCTTTATTCGCAGACATGGGTACAGGTAAATCAAGAATAGCAATCGACTGGTTTATACACAAACACAATACAATAGGCTCAAATCACGTCGTAATTATAGGCCCTATTGTAGTTCTGCAACAATGGTTAAACGAACAGTTACCTACCCATTGTAGTGTACATTACAATGCATACGTGTATAACTCTAAGCCGAGTATAAAACATACTCAGCAGTTAGATAATTTCATGATGTCTGCTAAGTATAGCAAAGGGTTGCATATCTTCTTGATTAACTTTGATTCGTTTGCATCAAAGAAAGGCGCAACTCTTGTCGAACAGTTCTTGTCAACACATACATCGCCCCCTGTTATAATTATAGACGAATCGAGTCGGATAAAAAGCCCCGACGCATTGAGCGTAAAGAGCATTGTTAAGTTAAGAAAGACTTATCCTGAATCGTTTAGATTAATCATGTCTGGAACACCGGCAAGTAAAAGCCCTGTAGACCTGTGGTCACAATTTGACTTTCTTACACATAACTATTTTCAATGTGGATATGTGTTTTTTAGAAGTCAGCACACTGTTAGAACAGTAAAGAAACTACAGATAAAAGGTCGCCTTATGCAAATTGAATCCGTACTTGACAGGCATACTTATGACAAAATTAAACTTGTTATAGACCGTAATACAAAAGACGGTAAACTTCATCCAGACGTACCTGCTATGTTACAGGCGCAGTTTCATTTAACAGCAGAAGATTTCTGGTGCATTGTCAATTCTCAAGTTTTTACAAGGTTTAAAAACACTGACAAGATAAGAGAGCAAATTAAACCGATAACGTATGCAGTAAAAAGGTCAGAATGTGTAGACTTGCCTGAGAAAATATACCAAACTATTACTTGTGAGCTCAATCCTGAACAGAAAAAGTTGATTAAAGACTTGGTGCAGTATAGTGCCGCGGTTTACGGCGAAGACGTTTTGACTGTAGAGGTAACAGCTTTGATCGGCATGAGAGTTCTTCAAATTTGCGGAGGAAATTTCAGCCATTTAACAGACTTAGAAGGTAAGTATGCTACAAAACCAATAAGTGGATCAAACAGCAAGCTACAATATATATTAAAAGATATTCCAGAAATCGGAGAACAGCAGTTCATTATTTGTGCAGTCTTCACACCTGAAATTGAACTGCTACAGAAAGAAATTTCAAAGGTTGCAGAGGTTGGCTCATTGTACGGAGAGACTTCCGATACACAAAGAGCGAAAGTAGTACAAGATTTTAAAGCTGGTTACTTGCAAGGACTTATAATGAACCCGACAGTTGGGGGGTATGGGTTAAACCTGCAAATGGCAAGCGTCCAATACTGGTACAGCCGGAACTATAGAACAGAAGCCCGGCTACAGACAGAAGACCGCATCCACCGAATAGGCACGGACAAAAGCCCAATCTACAAAGACCTGGTGAGCAATATAAAGTTTGAGCAGGACGTTTTAGATGTATTAAGAGAAGGTAAAGAGATTAATGACGTGTTTGTGAATAAGAAAATCAATGAAATTTTTAAACTGTAAAGGAGCTTAAAATGATTTCAGGAACAATAGCATTAGAGGATTATATAATAACATTTACTGATATAGGCGACCAACGAGTGAATTACACTGTGTTTAATACAGTAGAGCAATCGCAAGAAACGCTAACAGTATACGCTTACGACTTCTTTAGAGCACTTGCAATAGCAGTACATCCAGACGGATTTGATAATTATGAAGAAAATTACGAGCTTGCGGAGTCAGCAATGCCAAACAACCCTAAACTAAGATGGATACCTTAAACAAAGGAGAAGCAATGAACACAGATTTTTTGAAACAAGCGGCGCAAGAAGAAGGCGAAAAAGCCCAGGAGGACTCATTTTTAGTATTAACTAACCTTGCAGAATGTTGGAAGGCAGCTAAAGCAGAGTTTGAAGACCTTGAAAAACGTGCGAAGCTTGCTAAAGATAAGTTCAATAAGATTTCTCAAGAAGATATTCCTAATGCAATGATGGACGTAGGGATTAGCGAGTTCCGTCTGTCAAGCGGAGAAAAGGTAAGCTTCAAAGAAGAAGTTTCGTGCGCTGTAAAGGACTACGACAAACTTGATGTTTTTCTTAGTGAACGTTGCGAAGACGGTATGTTGAAAACGTCGCTTGAAATGGGAAAAGTTCCTAAAAACATTCTAAGCAAGCTACTCCAAGAACTTAACGAGACTTATGGAATTAGCGCAATACCTAAAAGGATAGTGCATCCTCAGACAATGGTAGCGTATATTCGAAGACTCTGTGGAATTAATGGAAAGACCGAAGCCGAAATGTCCGTGGCAGAAATTGACCCCGAAATGTTGAGTGTTTACAGGCACTATAAGACAACTGTAAAATAAAGGAGCGCGCTATGGACACATCAGGGAATATAAGAAATCTGGTTCAAAATGAACAGCCAAAAGATAATGAGTTGCTTTTGACGGAGGAAGAAGCTGCTGAACTAAGAAAATATACGTTATCAAAGCGCAAAAATTGGATGCGCAACAAGCCTTGCAGATGCGGTTCAGGTAAGAAGTTCAAGAAATGTTGTTGGTCAAAAATAGCAATTTTGAATCACCAAAATAATTAAAGGAGAACAACCATGACAAAGAAACAAACACCCGAGGAATTAGCCTCAATCTTTAAAAACTTTGAAGGCGACACAACCGGATTTGAGGACATGGACGGCAATACGCAGTCTGTACCCTTCTTGAGATTGCTTCAAGACCTGTCACCGGCAGTTAGAAAGAAACATGCTGATTATGTAGAAGGTGCTGAGGCTGGTATGATCATGAACACCATCACAAACAGGCTTTACACAGCACCTTTGAGATTTGTTGTTGGAAAGTTTGAGCGGTACTATATCGAATGGGGCGTAGACCGAAGCGGATTCAAGGGCGCACACGCTGTTGACCTTATTGAAGAGCGCATAGGCAGAGACTTGCTTATTGACGACAAATTGAAAGTAGTTGATCCTAAAACAGGGAACACTTTTTCAGATACATATGTCTATTATGTTCTGTTACCTGATTATGTAGCGGATGGTGTTTGCATTATTAGCCTGTCATCCAGTCAGTTGAAAGAAGCTAAACGACTTAATCGCAATCTCAGATCAACAATGATTCCAGGCACAACTCAAAGAGCATTGCCTTTCTTCATGGTCTGGAACTATGAAGTAGTTACACAGAGCAATGATAAAGGAGAATGGTGCGGTCCAAAGTTCACGCTCAACGGATTTGTAACACAGGATCAATTGGAATACGTCGCAAAAGAACGTAAAGAACTTCCAAACAAACCTATCAATTTCGCATTGCTTGAGGAAGACGCAGGTAAAGATCACGTTTCTGACGATGGAACAGTCAAGTTTTAGCGTTAGCGAGTATGAATTTTTTAGTGTGCGAGTAGCTTGTGTTGAACTGCAAGCTACTCGACGTTTCAGATTAGAGAGCGAAAGCTATACGTTTTTAAAGAGCTGCTTTAATCTTAACAAGTATAAATTCATACGAGTTGACACAACAAATCAGATCGGTTTTCCAGATTGTATGTGTTTAAGAGAGTCAGAATACTCGTTAATCGAAGTCAAGAGGCTCAAGACCAAAAAGCTTACTAACATAGCTACAAACATTGAATTTCAACCTGGACAAATACCGTTTATGCTTAAAGCGTTACTAAATAAACTAAACTACCTGCTTACTGTAGTTAAAGATAACAGGCTTATGATAATAGGGGATAAAAACTATGTACGGACAATGCTTGATAACACCCACAATTTTGGATGCTTACGAATTTGCAACGAGCGCCCCGCCATCATGGAAAGAAAGAGCAGAAGCAAGCTTCATAGCTAAGTTAAAGCGCGAGAAGGAAGACTATCCTGCCTGGGTTAAACGCGGTAAAGATTTTGAAGACACGGTAACAAGGGTGTGCAACAAAAGCCTTAATAAGACTATAACACAAGGCTCAGAACACTTTAATAAAGTAAGTAACGCTTGTCAAGGGGGTAGATTTCAAGAGAAACTAAGTAAAAGCATTATAGTAGACAATCAGAAAGTATTTTTATTCGGATATTCGGATGTCACATTCCCTACGCTAATTGTAGATATTAAGACTACACTTAAATATTCGGGTGAAGCTAAATATCTGAAAGGACACCAGCACTTAATCTATTGCTATATGAAACAAATACCAAACTTCAAATATATTGTGGTTGAATGGTTAAACGAAACAGACGACACGATTAAAGACGTACATGAGATCAATTACACTGTTCCAGACTTTGAATCATTAGAGGAACGTATCGTTATAAGGATTATAAGCTTCTTTGAATACCTTAGAAATAAAGGATTGTGGTTAGACTACTATCAAACATTTTCTAAAAACTAAAGAAGGTATACAATGGAGCAATTTAGAAAATTCTCTGATGATTTTGCACTTCTATTTTCAGGTAGCAAAGACTGCTACGGTATACACGTACCTGATAAGAAAACTAAAGAGGGCGAAAAGGCTAAAGGTAGTTCGTACACTAAGACCGAACCCTTACCAGAAACTATATACCTAAAACACTTACACGGTAAGGCCAGTATAGGCATAGTTCCAATCGACAAAGAAGGTATGATTTCTTTTGCAGCGATAGACGTTGACGTTTATCCGTTGAATCCTGTAAAATATCTTACAATGTTGCACAAGGCAAAGTTGCCCTTAATAGGCTTTAGAAGTAAAAGTGGCGGTTTGCACTTATTCTGCTTCTTTAATCCGCCAGTAAAAGCCGTAACTGTAATGCCTTTGATAGATAACATTAGATCAATGTTAGGGTTAAAGCCTGACACTGAAATATTTCCAAAGCAAACAGCAATATCTGAAAAAGGGGTAGGTAACTGGATAAACTTGCCTTACTACAACGCGGATAAAACCGAACGGTATGCGTATAGCTTAGACGGTAAACCCTTGCCTTTGTCAGTGTTTCTTTCTCATGCGCTGTCTATGCGTACAACGCCTGCACTATTAAAGGCGGCACTTGACCATTTACCTTTATCAGAGGCTCCGCCGTGTTTACAACAATTATTTTTAGCCGGGGGTGCTGAGGCAGGTAATAGAAACTCATTCTTACTAAACTGCGGGGTATATGTAAAAGCACGTTTTGGTGAAGCCTTTGCAGATAATCTACATGCGCTAAATAACGCTACGCTTGACCCATTAGACTACGCAGAAATGGACAAAACTGTCATAGCTTCTTTAAACAAGAAGGAATACCATTACGCTTGCACATCGCCGTTGTTAAAAACAGTTTGCAATAAGGAAGTATGTAGAGAGCGCAAGTATGGCGTAGGTGGGCAGTTTATTAGTGATTTTGAGTTTGGGCAGTTGACAAGGTACACAGGCGAAAACGATGATGATGAGTATTACATTTGGAAAGTAAACGAAACAGATTTTACACTATACGGTATAAACGATCTAATAGGTCAAGAGCATTTCAGGATGTTATGTGGTAGCAAACTCAACAAGATACCAAACAGACTTAAAGAACACGTTTGGATAAAGATTGTAAACACGGCACTTTCAAATGTTAAAGTTGTTGATGATGAGCTTGGTATGGGTATGTCAGATAAATCACATTGGCAAGATAAAGTTAACGAGTTCTTATCAACCAGAAAAGCGTTAAGACCGTCACAGTTAAACGAAGGGCTTGTGTATCTTAAAAAAGATAAGCTTTATTTTAAGCTGTCTACATTGCAAGAGTTTTTGTTACAGACACAAACTTTAAGAAGTATATCCAAAAATCAGCATAGAAGTTTACTGCAAACTTACGGAGTACATAGAGGCACTATAAGAGTAAACAATGTACCCGCAAGCTTTCATTATGTTGTATTAACTGACCAGCATAAGAAAGGGCGGTTAGTTGATATAATGGAGAACCCCGAAAAAGAAATTGAAGAAGCTAAAAAGAAAGTTATAAAAGAGAACGATTTTGAATCATTATTAAACTTTAAAGAGGAGGAAAAGTTCTAATGGAAAAGAATATTACAGAAGAAGACCAGGCTATATTAGCAGAGATTGATAAGCGTTCTCATGAAGAGATGCTTAGACTCTGGCGTTTTGCGCCAGTTGGTCACGTTTATTTTGACTCTAAAAAACATTATGCAGAGCACTTTCTAAACATATTCAATGCGTTCGGGGCGTTTAATCCAACTATTTCAAAGAAAGTAGGATGGGGTAATGATTAAGCACACAGTGTTTGGACCACCAGGCACAGGTAAGACGACACACTTAATGTCGCTTATACTGGAAGACCTGAAGACAACAGAACCTAACCGTCTTGCCTTTGTCTCTTATACAAAACAGGGAACATATGAAGGAGCGCGCCGAGCACAGGAAAAATTTAAACTCAAAAACGCTGATATACCCTTCTTTAGAACAATACACTCCCTATGTTTTAAAGAACTTGGTATGCGTAAGTATGACATGTTTCAAGAAAAACACTACAAAATATTTTCAGAAAAGACCGGGATTCCATTCTTAGGTTACTATACGCAAGATTTTAACAGTCCTAACGACGCGTATCTACACGCAATAAGTATGGAGCGCCATAATCCGGAGTTAGCCTTGAAGATGTCTAAGAACATGAACGCAAAGAAATACGAATATATAAAAGATAATTATGCGCGTATAAAGCAGCAGCTTGGCATAAAGGATTTTGACGATCTGTTGGTAGACTATTTGGTGTTATGTAAACCTTTTGATATAGACACAGCGTATATTGACGAAGCACAAGACCTTACACCATTGCAATGGCAGGTTGTAATGCACATGTTTAAAAACGCTAAAAAGATTGTTATTGCAGGTGATGACGATCAGAGTGTTTACGAATGGGCGGGTGCGGATACCAAATCTTTCTTGGCGTTCTCGGAAGAAAGTACGATCCTAAACCATAGTTATAGATTGCCTGAGAAGATTAGAAGATTAGCGTCCACTATATCAGATGACATAACTGTAAGAAAAGAAAAAAAGTTTGAGTCTAACGGTGAAGAGGGCTCCGTGTCAAGAGCTAAAAGTATTAGGGATGTTGATATTAAAGGGGGCGAGCTTATACTTGCAAGAACAAACTACAAGTTACATGAGCTTGGAAAAGAGCTTGAAGAACGGGGCATATACTATATAAAGAAAGGTTTGCCATGTGTTAATCCTATGATATTAAAAGGAATAAAAGCTTATATCGCTTACCTTAAAGAAGACGAGGATATAAAAACAGTAAAGCAGTATGGTAACCTTTTCAGCAGGGTAGACAAGGACACTTCATGGCGTGATGCCATAGTTCAGTCAAAAGACCGTATAGTCTTTTATGACAAGCTTTTTAATGGCAATGCTTTAGAAAAAGAGGCTGTCAAGCTTGAGACATTCCACAGCGCCAAAGGTTCGGAAAACGATCATGTAATTGTGTCACCTGACTTGTCTGCCAGAGTTTCAGGGGAATTTGACGAGCAGAGGGATGCTGAATTACGCTGTTTGTATGTTGGGTTGACCAGAGCTAAAAAGAAACTGACCTTTTTGGCTCCAAAGTGGGATAGAAGTTATCCGTCAAAATATTTTAGATTGTAATGTGCATTACAAAGGAGCGCCCCATGAAAAATTCTATGATAGGTTTAACATTCGTCATATTCAATATTTCTACGATTTGGATAGCAGCGTACTTTTTCTTATTTTTTAACAACACTTGGATGGAGATTCCGTATATTTTATCTTGTACGTTTATTTGGATGGTGCTGGTGTATGTAAGTTTAGCGGTTTGTTTAGATAACTTTGACGGTATATAAAATTAGAAAAAAAGGATATAAATATGAGGTTAATATGCTGGTACTGCCATAAACGAGTAAGTTCCGAACTTCCAGAACATACAGTATTTAGAGCAATAGCTGTTTGCCCCGAATGCTTAAAAGACTCTGTAGAAGCCGAAGACTTACAAGTAGAGTTGGAAAACAAGGAGAAGGAGTCTAAATGACACATATCACAGAACAAGATATAAACCTGTATAAGCGTACTCCAAAGTTAGCATTAGACATTGAGACATATGATCCTGAACTACCAGACAAAGGTCCAGGAACACACAGAGGACAAGGTTTTATATGCGGTGTAGGTATTGGAGCAGAGACAGTAAATGGAGATAAGACGCACTATTTGTCTTTTAAGCATCCAGATACGCCAGCAGATGAGCGAGCAAAAAACCGTCTAATTATAGCAGACATATTAAAGTCAGATAACCGTAAACTCGGAGCTAATTTAAAGTACGATATTGAATGGTTGAACCATGAAGGCATCACAGTCAAAGGTAAATATGACGATGTGCAATTAGCAGAACCTTTGCTTGACGAGTATGCAAGGTCATACAGCTTAGAGAATTTGGCAAAAAAGTATTCTGTTAATAGAAAGCTGACAAAAGTATTAGACGACTATAACACAATAATGGGTTGGCAAGGAAAAGCTATAACAAATATTTGGCGTATGCCTGCTAAAGTTGCAGAGGAATATTGTACAAACGATTTAATTCTTCCATTGGAAATATTCACAAAACAGAAGATGGCATTAGAGCGTCAAAATCTTTACAATCTTTACGAGATGGAGCGCGACCTTACGCCATTGTTACTACAACTTAGACGTAACGGTGTCCGAGTGGATGAGAGGCGTTTAGCAGATGTGACGAAGTTTGTATCTAATGAGCATTGGAAAGTTAAACAAGATTTAATGTCGTGGGCAGGTTATGAAATTAACGCTAACTCAACAACGCAACTTGCAAAAGTTTTTGATTACAAAGGTATACCATATCCAAGAAAACCACCCACGGAACATATGCGTTTAAAAGGAGTTAAGACAGGCAATCCTCAACTTGATAAGATTACGCTTGAAGTTCTATCGGTCAATTATCCTATATGCAAAAAGATACTTGAGTATAGACATTGGGACACTATGATTAATCTATTCTTATGGCCTTACAGCGAAATGATAACAGATGGCAGGCTGTACTGTCAGTTCCACCCATTAAGGTCAGACAGCTATGGTACAGTGTCAGGACGCTTTTCCTCGTCTAAACCTAACTTACAACAAGTTAGTGCTAAGAGTGAGGACGGCGAAGATGGAGAATATGAAGACGATTCAGAGTACTCAGAAATGAAGGGTAAGCTACTTCGACAGTTATTCATACCAGAGGAAGGGCATCAATGGGGTAAGTCTGACTATTCTCAAATAGAATACAGGTGCATAGCACACTACGCGAAGGGTAAAGGCGCAATTGAGTTAAGAGAACAATACAACCACGACCCTAAAACAGACTTTCATAAGTACATTATGGATTTAACAGGATTCGATAGGCGCAATGCTAAGAGACTCAATTTTGGGGGCGCCTTTGGTATTGGCGTACAGTCGGCTGCGCGTTTATTTGGTTGGACAATGGAAGAAGCAGCTACATTTATGGAGACATATCACAAGGCCGCTCCGTACATTAAAGAAACAAGAAATGTTGTATCCAGTGTAGCCAGTCAACGTGGATATATATTTACAATTCTTGGGAGAAAGGCCCGTGTACATCCGAGCAGGAAACTGCATTCAATGTTCAATAGGCTTATACAGGGTAGCGCAGCGGATTTGTTCAAGGCTGCAATGTTAGCTGCTTACAGCGCCGGTGTTTTCAATACCCTAATACCTCATTTATTTGTTCATGACGAGGTTGACAACAGCGTTCCTAAAACAAAAGCCGGAGCTGACGCTCTTGGAGAGCTTGTTTACATTATGGAGAACACAACTAAATTAGATGTTCCAGTTAAGGTCGATACACATTTAGGTAGTAATTGGGCTGAGGCAGATTAATTGTAATGTTGAAACTAATAGGTACACTACTATTTTTGATCTTGATTCCGGCAGCAATTTCATGTGCCGATTTCATACCTGATCCTGTCTATGAGCATATCAGGATTCATGGTTCCGGTATTGACATGACTGGGATATGGACTGGCGGGAAAAGTAATAGGCAGTTAAGAAATAAAAACTTTAAATCGAAAGGAAGGTGAATGATGTACTCCCATTTAAAATTAAACATAGAAAATCCTCAAAACCACTTGTTGATGGCGTTTGTGGTGGGCATGCCTCCGGAAAAAGCAGACAATATATTGGTAGACCATACCGCCATGCTTATGCGAGATCGGCTAAAAGACGCCATGGAAGAAGGCCGACATGGGTGGAACATGCCTGTTGTTGACAATAAAGACTTGATTGACAGAGCCATTAAAAATATATCAAAAGGAGATTACCTCGATGCAATAAATCTTCTCGCAATGGTAACGGCAAGACAAACTATGTTTATTGAGGTTCCGTTTGAATTCCAAAAAGAAAGGTGAATAACGACATAGCGGTTTAAGATAGGTGCTCCGTGTAAGCTGTTTAATAGTTACCAGAGCACCTATCTTAAAAGTCAATTAAACATTTTCAAGTTTTCCAGGATCGTTGGCAATGAACTTTGCTTTTTCTTCCTGGAACACCTTTTCAATATCTTCCTCTGTAGCTCCGTTTGCTTTTGCAATGGCGAAGTACACGCCCAGTGACAATTTCAATAATTCTGCAATAGTTGTTGCATCCATAATTGTATCTCCTATTATAATGTTAATGCTGCGAGTTCATCAATTAGTAGAAACAACTGCGTTTCCGTTTCTACAGAATATGGGCTTGTTCCGCTGATCATGCCGGAGTACAATTCCAACAGCGGGTGCATTTTACTCAAAATATCTTTCTTTACCCGTAGGACTTCCTTTTTGGAATCTGTAAGAGTAACTTCTCTAACTTTTTTCCATTCCCCTGCTTCGGACTGAGAATACCCAGTATCGGTCATATAAGAAGAATACTGAGAATTGTACACGCTGTATGCGATAATGAGTTTTTGTTTTGGAGTCATAGTTGAACTGTCAGTAGTTACACCGCAGCTAACCAGCGCCAAGATAAATACCAATGCCAAACTAAATTTTAATGCTTTCATTTTTTTACTCTCCTTCTTTTGCTCCATTGTTTTCGTCTTTTCCTTTTTTGTCGGAAGAACCGAAAAAGAAAGAAATGATCGTGGTCAACCCAGTCCCAAGTAGAAATCCAATAATAAAATTGACAGTTTCTTTTTTCTCCTGGTTGATTTCAATAAAAAACGACACACCGTACAAATACCCAAACGTCAATAAAACTATCACACCAGCAAAAATCATTCTCTTATCATAATTGTTCATGCTCTTCCTCCTCTTGTATATACCTCAACCTTACGGTCTTGTCTCATAATGATTGCCGTCTGAGAATCGCCCACCCCACCTATTCTGAGGATCAAGGCTTTCCCAATAATCACCAAGAGGCTTATGGTCTTCTGACTTCTTTAACCAAACGCCATCTTTGAATAAGTTTAAATCAATCGCAAGGCGCTTATAGTGCAAAGAATTTTCCTTATGTCCGTCGTGCGCCCACAAGTCGCCTCCGGAAAGTGTGAATCCCAATTCATAAGCGCGTTGAATTAACTTTGATAAATTAAGCATAAATTTTGCTTGAGAGTTCATAATCCTCCTTACATTTTAATGACTGGCGCCCACCCTTTTATGATAGCCAATGTAACTCCCATTGAAACACCTATAGCAGCGCAGATAGATACGACAGAGTTTACCAACCTCCAATTGGAAAGTTTTTTAATATCTTTTTCCATCGCAAAAAAAGTGTCCTTACATGTTGTCGGATGCTCATCTAATCTTATTAGAATATCTTGGCACAGTTCAAATAGCATTCCGAGTTGCACATCAACAGGAGATTTATCAAATAGGTCTTTTGAGTATCCATTTATTGACATTCAGAGATTCCTTAAGTAATTATTGTATAAGTTTAGTGTTGCTGTTAAGGCCATTAAATACGTTTAACAAAGCTACGGTAGCAAATGGCGATTTTGGAACTACTTTACCATCAGGGGATACTTCGCACATACCGTTTCTAAACGATTCTGTAGCTTGTTGATTACCTTCAAGTAACTTCAATGCCTCAAACTGCCAGTGTTCGGACAGCATATCTATACAGTCCTTAATCATGATAGGTTTTCCACCGTCAGTAGGAACAGTATACTCCTTCCACGCCGGGCATCCTTCAGGGGTTGCCGGGGTCCAATAAGATTGAGGGCATCCGGTTTTTCTGAAACATTCAAGCCCACGGATACAGGGGCGCACAGGTTTTTTAGACATCTTCAACTCCTTCAAAAGCTGGAAGAGTTTTTAAATACAGGTATGCTTGGGCCACAAGGTTGCTGTCCTCAAAAATCTTCTTCCTGGAAAAGAAATTATCGTATTCGTTATCAGTTTTAGCTTGAAGCTCTGCGGATTCAATGGCTGATTCATAATCA
>Ga0209416_1000464_pt1 | contig 41872 bp, 55 predicted proteins | sample RifGroF1_FD_184001 | JGI IMG/M metagenome (GOLD analysis project Ga0209416, IMG submission 184001) | Groundwater microbial communities from Rifle, Colorado, USA - Groundwater F1 (SPAdes) (version 2) | ecosystem: Environmental > Aquatic > Deep subsurface > Groundwater | place: Rifle, Colorado...
ACCACCCTGGTCATCGCGCACGTCAACGGCACGGACCGCGTGGGCCTCACCAACTGGTACACCACCGCGGGGGCCACGGCCAACCAGATTGAAGAAGTCCAATTCTCCGACCGCACCGTGGGCCCGGCCGAGCTCACAGAGCTCGGCCTGACCGTGCATGGCACGACGGGCAACGACACGATGTCAGGGCTTTTGACCTTCAAAAACACCCTGTTGGGCAACGCCGGCAACGACACCATGTCCGCGAAGTCCAGCGACGACATTGTGGAAGGCGGCGCAGGCAACGACACGATGAACGCCGGCGCGACGGGCAACCTCCTGGACGGCGGCGCCGGCCACGACACGTTGACCGGTGGGGCGGGCAAAGACACCCTGCAAGGGGGCCTCGACAACGACACGTTGCGCGGGACCGTCAACACCGACGGCTCGGGCGACGTCTTCGATGGCGGCGCGGGCAACGACCTGCTGTACGGCACCACCGGGGCTGACACCTACAACTTCGCCCTGGGCGACGGCATCGACTACATCTACGAGACGACCAACACCACGTCCATCGACCGCCTGGTCTTCACCAACATCGCGTTTGACGACGTGGTGGTGTCGCGCAGCGGCACCACCCTGGTCATCGCGCACGTCAACGGCACGGACCGCGTGGGCCTCACCAACTGGTACACCACCGCGGGGGCCACGGCCAACCAGATTGAAGAAGTCGTGTTTGACAACGGCACCCTGACGGCGGCCGAGCTCACCGCCATGGGCCTGGTGGTCCAGGGCAGCAACACCAACACGTCCACGGAAACGCTCACAGGCCTGGCCAGCTTCAAGAACGAGATGCACGGCAACGGCGGGGCCGACGCGCTGACATCGGGCGCCCAGGGCGACCTTCTGGACGGCGGCGCGGGCAACGACACGTTGACCGGCGGAGCCGGCCAGGACACGCTGCAGGGCGGGGCCGACAACGACACGCTCAACGGCCGGTTGAACACCGACGGTTCGGGCGACGTCTACGAGGGTGGTGCCGGCAATGACACGCTCACCGGTACCACCGGTGGCGATATCTTTGTTTACAACTTCGGCGATGGCTCGGACTACATTTATGAGGCTGCGGACTCCGGCACAACGGACGTGTTGCAATTTACAGGTGGAGTAAGCCTAGAAGGGGTTACCCGGGTCGGCAACGACATTCGCCTTGATGTTTCAGGCGAGGGGCACATTTTCCTCTCAGGCTGGTATACGGGGCACCAAGTGGAACGCGTTGAGTTCGCTGACGATAGCAGCGTCGGCAACGATTGGGTCACTCTGGTGGGCCAACAAACGGCCGACGCACTTTTACTTGGGTAGGCCTGACAACGAGACTCTGCCGGACTAATCAATGCAGTTCGATGTATGTATCGAACTGCCTGTTTTACAGAAGCGCCCCTGCTAGCCCCTGGCACCTGCAGCCTTCTTTGCACCGATAGGGTAGAAGAGCGGCGATGAACGCCGGCAAGTCGACCTACCTGTTGCAGGTCGCGCACAACTACCGCAGCAACGGCAGCGCCGTGGTGCTGTTCACTTCGCAAGCTGATGACCGCTACGGCGTGGGCAAAATCACTTCACGGCTGGGCATCAGCAGTGATGCAGAGGTGTATCAGCCCGAGACCAACTTCGAGGACGTGCTCGTGGCCGACGTGGCCTGCGTTCTGGTCGACGAGGCCCAGTTCCTCACCCCGACGCAGGTGCAGCAGTTGCATCGGTGGGCTCACCAAAAGAATGTCCCCGTGATGTGCTTCGGCATTCGCTCAGACTTCCAAGGACAGCCCTTCCCCGGTTCGGCGTTCTTGCTCGCCCTGGCCGACGACCTTGAAGAAATCAAGACCGTCTGCGCCTGCGGCAAGAAAGCCACGATGAACATGCGCGTCGACGAAGCTGGCCAACGGGTCAGTGAAGGCGACCAGGTGTTCATCGGCGGTAACTCTCGCTACCGCCAAGTGTGCGCCGGCTGCTTTTACAGCTGACCCCCTCCATCTGATTTCCCTTGCCCCGGCTCACCTTGTGTGACCGGGGTCTCTTTTTGGTGCGCAGCTGACGCTCTTTTACTTTAGGCTAAATTGCTGGAGCTAGACAAGACATCTTAGGCCATGGATGTCCGTCTTGAAGACAGAAACGTATTTCAGCAACGCGCTGCCCGCACTTGAAAATCCCCTCCTGATGGAGAAGTACCGCGAGGTGCTGTCCGTTCTGCAGGATGCCAAAACGCCCGTCTTCAAGGAAAAGTCGAGCCTCCAGAAGGGCCTCGACCTGGTGCACCCTGTACTCAACGTGGTCGTGGACGAATGGTTCACGATGTTGGGGTGGACGCGGCAAGCCGTCATCTCCAAGCTCACCGACGGCGCAATCGCCGACAACGGGTCCATTGACTTTGTGTACAAGCTGCCTGACGGCAGGTACATCGCCCTGGAAATCCAGTTTGGCAACGGCGGCCGGCTGGAACGGGACTACTCCAAGTTCCAGGCGCTCAAGTCGCAGGGGCTGTTGGCCTTGTCCATCATTGCCTACTTTGACCGGGCCACCGCGGTCACTGCTGACAGCGGGTTGGCCATCTTCGAAACGGCGGTCAAGCGAACGCGCATGCACGGGGACCTGCCCTTGTGCATCATCAGCGTGAGCCGGGAGGACACCCCGGAAGTGGACCTGGCGTCGCTGAAAGGCATCGTGTTCCCCAGCGTGCTAGGCGGCTCTGGTACGGAGAAGGGCCCCTTGCTGGACTGCTTGTTGGACGCCCTTCTGAACGAGAAAGACCTGTCAACCGTGCGCCTGCCCCACCGTGCGCGCGCCGTGGTGCGCCGGCATGCCGTTGAGCATGTCCGCAAGCTCATCGAAGGCTTCGAACTCGACATCGGGCGCGCGCTCAACGCCTCCGACCGACGCCTGCGACAAGTGCTCACCACCCTGCTGGCCAACTTCTTCCGGAACTCCTACGGCAAGGCGGCCTACCGCCCCTTGTTCAAGGAAGGCGCACGCGCCGTGGCCCGTGAGCAACTGGCGCGCGATGCCGCCGCCGATGAGCCCCAGGGACAACCTCCCACGCCCATCCCGGCCCCGAGCCCGGCCGCTGCAAAGCCCGCGCCTGCGGCGCCCGCACGTATCCCCGCCTTTGTCCCCGTGTTTGAATCAGCACCTGCCTTGGCCGCCCAGGTGGCAACAGAGCCTGCGCGCCACTCTTCGACGTTGCCCTGGACGGGGGGCCGCCGAGTGCCGCGGGCGCAGGTCCACGCCCCGGTGCGGCCTACCCGCTTCACCCCCAATCCCGCCGCCAACAAGCGCTTTCCCGTGGACCACTTCGCGGTGGCCGGCGCTATGGCCGAGGCCATGCGGCGCCACGAAGGAGCCCCCTTGTTCGCGGCCTGGCCGATAGCCTAGAGGCTAACGCGAGCGGCCGGTGCGCTGCCGCATAGGCTAACAACGACAGCGAGACGGGCAAGGGCAGGCCGCCGCGAAGCTCACGCCTCGGTTGTCGGGCTCGTGTACGGCGTTCCTTGGTGGAACCGCATCACCCACCCGGCAGGTGTCCGGCTCCACAGCGAACACCGGTTCGCGTGTTCCACCGGTTCTCCCGGATAGCGGCAGTGGCTCCGGTACGTGAGTTGCGCCAGTCCGGGAGCCAGCTCCCTGATGAGCAGCCCGTCCAGCGGAAGCTGTGCGTCGAAGGCTATGCCGGAATCCCGCACGCTGTCCTCTCGCGCGTACACACGACCGCTGCGCCCGAATTCGAAGAAATCAGCGGTAAAGTGGGTCTGCTGGAACTGGGCGTCGTACCGAGTCTCAGGCCGCCACATCCCCTCTTCGAGGGCGGTGAGCGCTGTGATGTCGGAGGGGGAGAGCCGGTCAGCCATGCCGCTTCAGCGCCCGCACCACGGGCACCACCGCCAGCGCGGCAACCAGGTGCTTGAGCACATGCCCGCTGACGAGCTCCGAGCTCAGCTGCCACACCCAGGCGTCCGCATGCTCGCACGCCTTGGCCAGCGCGTAGCCGCCCCACACCCAGTGCCACGGCAGCGCGAAGCCGGCAGCACGCTTGTTCAGCGCGCTCACCGCCATCCACAACGACCCGACCAGCAGGCCGCCAAACTGGACCACCACGTACAGCCGCAAGTCCCCGCCCAGCGCCCAGATTGCCACCGAGACGGGTCCAGCATAGAGCCAGGCGTTCTGCCACCGGCGCACGGCCTGCGGGCCCAGGTGTTGGTACGCCAAAGCCCCCATGGCGCCCGCAAACGCGATGGTCATCGGCAGCCTGTCCCAGATGAGGGTTTGGTTGTCGGGCGCCCAGTGGTAGGCCGCGCTGCCCAGCCCTGTGAGCACGAGTCCAATGAAGAACAGGTCCAACGAGCCGCGCAGCGCCTCAGGGGCCTGGTCGCTCTGATGCAGCCCCCATAGACCGACGGCAACGAACGCCAAGTTGCTCAGAACGTTGGCGCCGTTGTGCAGGCCGCCCCAGCTTTGCGCGTCGGCGAACAGGTGGTAGCTCGCTGCTTGATGGATGGGCGCCAGGGTGCCAAGCGCCACGAGCAGCGCGCACAGCAGGGCAAAGGAGAGTTTTTCCAGGGGAGAGGTCATGCTCACGTATAGGGCGGAGCTCGCGGCAGGCCCGACCCCGCAAAAGGAAGGCCTCCGCGAAAACGCAGAGGCCTTGGGGAATCAAACGGAAGTAGCGCGGCCAGGTGGCACGTCAGGCTGCTTCAGCGGGCGGTGGTCGATGTCGCGGCCTATCCGATACAGCTTGCTGTAGTCGTTGTCCAGCATGGCCCAGCAAAGCACCAGCACGTACGCGACCATCGCACCCGTTCGGCGGTCCTCGCCATCAATGCCCAGAAAGGCCATGAGAGGAATGACCGCCACCAGGTGCAGCCCGCACAGAGGGATGAGCAACCGCGTGACGTCGCAGTACCAGAACCAAATCCAGAACCTGACGTACCAGCGGGTCTCTTGGGGGATGTTGTCACCAAGCATGCTCACTCCTCGAGCAAGCTGGCTTGAGCGAGCACCAGGCCCTCGGGCAAAACGGCGCCGGGTTGAATCCAGAGTTCGGCTCGCTCCCATTGTTCACGCAGACCTGCTTCGATGGCTTGCGCAATGCGGGGCCACTTGCCGTTGGCAAGGCCGGCGCCGATGAGCGGAAATCGCACGGGCATTTTGAGGTCCCGTGCCACCAGGCGAATGCGGGCAAACGCGGAAAACACCGCGCCGTAGTCCACATAGGTGACGTCCTTGTCGGTTCCGTAAAACTCCTGAGTCATGGCGTTGGCCACGATGAGCCCAGAAGGTAGGTGCATGGCACGGTCGGCCAGGCTGAGGTGGCGGGCCACAACTGGCGCGAGTTCGGTCTTTGCCAGTGCTGCGCTCCAGACGAACTGCACGTCGCCGAGTTGCAGCCCGCTTCGACGGTGTTTCTCCACGTAGCGGTCATAGACGTCGGCGTATTGGCTGCTGATGAGTTTGGCAATGCCCGAGCCCATTCGGCCTTGGCAGTTGCAGCCCTGTACCAGGATGCCTGAAGTGTTTGCGAGCAAGTCGCCAGTGATGATTTTCATGAGATGGTTCTGTGCGCCCGAAGGCGAGCAAGGTGGAATGAAAGGGGTCTATGGCGTGTAGCGAGCGCGCGCCCCGTGAAAAAGCCCGCCATCGGCGGGCTGGCTGAGCGGACGTGGTTCGCTCAGGCGGGTTCGGTGGCGTCCGCTCCGCCCAAGGCCTGCACCAGGCCCTTCTGGGTGAGCGCCAGCCCGTCGAGGCGCTGCTGCAAATTGGCCACGGCCTTGAAAACTTCTTCTTTGGCGGCGTCCACGTTCGTCTGCAGACCGCGGATGTCAGCGCACGCCCCTTCAACGGCGGCAATTTCCTCCTGCGAAAGCTCTGCCTTCGTTCGCAGGGCGTGCGCAAAAATCCAGTTCGCGGCACCGTCCAGCCCGCGGCAATACGCCAGGGTTGTCTCGTACTCTTTGCCCGCGTTTTTGGAGCCATCGCCATGCAACTTGACGAGCACCACGTTGAAGGAGTGCCAATCCGGCTTGATGCGGTAGCCGACGATTTTGTTGGGGGTGAGGTTCAGGGCCATGGGTGCAGAGGTGAGGGTGGTCATGTGGCTCGTATAGGCACCACACCCCGGGAATGCGCATCTCCGGTGTTCGCTACACACGGCAGGACCACCAAGGAGCATCCATGCATCTGCATTCCGATTTCAGGGCACTCATGCCCTCCCGGAGCAAGGTGGCTCGGTTGCTCAACAACCCTGCCCACAGCGACGGGGCCTTTGCCCGCGTGGTGGTGCTCGACCCCACCACCGTCATAAAGGCCACGTCCTGCCCCGCAACGAACCTGCTATTCGAAGAGCTACTCAGCCTGGCCAAGACCAGAGGAGGCCCGCCGCAAGCGCTGCCCGCGGTATTCAAGGACCTGGGGACTTGCGTCGCTGACCACGACAACATCCCTTACCGGGTCTGGGAGGTTGAACACTTGTTCATCGGCCAGGACCTGGTAGAAATGCGTCACGCGCGTGTGCTCGGCCGCCATCGGCTCGCCAAGCTCAAGCCGGGCTACCAAACCCGTACGGCACGCAGTTCAGAGCCCATGCTCGCGCGACTTCAGGACGCTGTTCGACAAGAACGCTCCCTGTTGCCGCCCGACCTGGACTGGCAAGGTAACGCGGCACTGGCCTCCGCCATGGCCGTTCGCACCGAGGGAGCGCTGAGAGAAGCTTTCCTCTTTCTGGAAAGTTTTGTTCGGCGCCACGAGATGGAGCTGGACTTGCTGACGCAGGGCAACCTGTTGTTGGACCTGTTTGGCCAGCCGGTCTTCAGTGACCCGGTGAACCCCGTCATGCGAATGGACGACGACGTGTTTGTGCCGCGGCCCCCGCGCTGCGCAAGCCAGGAGTGCCTGGTGGTTGAGGTTCCTGTTGCGCTATCGGATGGGCTTCAAGTGGTGCTCGAGCACCGCAGCACGTTCGCGATGGCCCCGGACTCGCTGAGCCGGGTCGAGCAGCAATGCAAGGACATGGGGCTGAGCTATCAGCGCCTCAACTGGGACGACCCTCGGAGGTTGACGCTGGAGCAGCTCAAGCCCCGGCTCACCCGCATCTGGGACGTCCCGCAGGCTGCCACACGGTTGAAGGATGGCTCCTACGAGCGCCTTCTGCACACGTTCTGAACACCTTCTTCCAGCACCGCCCTCCCGGCGGTGCTTTTTTGCGTCGGTGCCGAGCGCCCAGGTTCAGGGCGTTGAGTCTTTCTTGCGAAGCAGGGCGACAACATCCAGCCGGGCTGCGATGCTCACCAGCAGCACCGCGCACAACCACAGGGTGGCCGAGGCCATCTCTATCGCGACATCGTCCCCCCACCACAAAGCCGGGACGAGCTCGTAGACGTCCAGGGCGCCAAGGACGAAAACGACAAACACGCCGCTTTGCAACAGCAGCCCCATTCCGCGACCCTTGCGCGCCTCGTAAAGGCAAAAGAGCAGCCACGGCACCCCCAGGTGCATGGTGGCCAGGGCGAACAGGTAAACGGGTGGCAACAAATTGGACATGCGAGGTGTAGCTCAGGTCTCTATACGTGAAAGCATTTTAGAAGCTGCTCCATGCAGCTTCGCTTTTACAGGACATCTTCATGAAATTCTTTGAAACCCCACGGGGCAACCTTTGCCTGCAGTCCGAGCCGGAAGACGCTGACATGCTCAACGAGCTGTTCGCGCGTTGCGGCCACAACGAGACCGAGTTTTTGAGCGAGCTGCTGGCGGAAACCGGCTGGTCGGCAAACGGCCATCTGCACATGGTGAACCCCGAAGATGTCGGTGCGCTCACCGACTCTCCGCTGATGACGAACGACAGGACCATCGATGACGACGGGACCCTTTCCTTTGTCGACAAGGTCTGGTGGTACCCCAACTACATGGTGGCCAACCCCGCCGAAAAGCTGCTCAAGCACGGTTCGGTCACCCTGATGCTGGCCCCCGCCTGACACGTCCTTCTTCTGCCGCCGAGCTCTTGCTTGGCGGCATTTTCAAGCGAGGAACTCAGGGCGCACGGCTGTGCAGCCAAGGATTCGCAAGGCCAACTTTGGGGGGAAGTTGGCTGTCCGGCACGCGAACCGTCAGCGAATTCGCGCAAGACGCCCACCCCGAGAACGGTCCCTCGAAGCCCCCCGCGCGCAAGAGGCATTCGATGAGCTCAAGGTCCGAGGGAAGAAAAGCCAGGCGGATTCCGCGGTGCGGGGCCGACACGAAATGCAGCCGGCCGTGGTCCGCGTGGTGGTCCGTCTCCACCGTAAGGTCGTCCGTCACGTAGAGAGTGGCCTTGCCGGTGTTGCGGTAGTGCGCAAACATTTTGACCAGTTGAGGGGCCATCCGCTTGAGCACCGCTTCGGGAGGCTGTGCGTCGCCGTAAAGCGTGCTGAACCGCTGCATCGCTTCCAGTGCCAGCGGGTCTCCCCGTTGCTCCAGCTCGGCCTGCAGCTGCGCCCGCACTTGGGCCAGGTCGCCGCCGCCAATGCGGGTCAGCATCGGCAGGGGATTCTCCCAGCCTTGAATGACGGGGAAAGGATACGCAGCGTCGTCGAAAACGCCGAACTGTTGGTAGCGGTTCATGTGAGGACTCCCGGGTGCCAATTTGTAGTTAATTCGATGTAATGGTCAACTTCGTCACGCCCGAAGTCCGAAATTCAGCCGGAGCTTGCTATACGAAAGACCTACCCCGCCGGGGCAGTTCTTTTTTGCTGTCTTCTTGTGTCGTCCTCTGGATTCATCGTTCGTGTTCAGCCTCAGGCCTGTTTTGTGTACCCTGCTGATGTCCAGCAGGCCACAGCGCTGGTCCGCGACCGGCTGAACAGAACCGACTTGCCCGCGCCGCCGGGGTGGCAGGCGCTGCAGGCGCGCCGGGCCGCGAAAGAGCGCCCGAAAGACACCAGCGTGCCGTACCTCGTGCCCGATACGGTGCCTGCTCGGGCCCTGCTGGACCTGAGCCGAGCCAATGCGGCCACGCCCTCGCTCGCGCTTTCCCGGTTGTTCTACAAAGACAGCGTTGCGGGCGTCGGAGTCCCCCTCACCCGCGCCTGGAAGGATGAGCTGGCCATCTGGCTCTTTCGCGTCTTCGAGGGAGGGCCTGCCCCCCGCGTATGGACAGCGACCGAGCTCAACGAGCACCATCCTGAAAACAGCCTGACCTTCTGGGGTGGCCTGCGCCAGCGCGCAGGCGGACGCCCGGTGCAGTACCTCAGCATGGAAGAGGTCCAAGCGGCTCACACCCTTGACACCTTGTTGCGCGCGACACCCCCTGGCGAGCGCGGGCCTGATGCGCTTTTGCCGTATTTGAAGTGGCTCAACACTGCTTGCGGGGACACGGAAGGCTACTTTCTCGGGTCGCCGGCCAAAGCGGGCTGACCTCGTCTCAGCGGACGCACAGTTCCGGACGAACGTTCAGCGCGCCTTTACGCCAGAAGCCGCGACGGGTGGCTTCTCGCACAATCACGGCACGGTCTTTGAACTGAGGGTCCACTTCCAGCAGCGAGGTGCTCGGCACGTCCAGAACGTGGGCCATGGCCTCGATGCAGTGGGCGTCGACTTTGCGCATGATGGCGCGCTCGACGCGGGAGACCTTGCAGTGCGAGACCTCGTAGCCAAAAGCTTGCTTGGCTACCTGCAGCTGGGTCAATCCCGCGGTCAGCCGAGCCTGGCGCAGCAAGCGGGCGAATTTCTTGAGCTGGGATTGTTTGAAGTTGAGTTTGTCGGTGACGGCCACGATAGGTTTCCTGTAGTTACGGTGAATGGGTATGCAGGTATTGTACGACGTTTCGCACATCCAGTCAACGAAAAGACACTCACAGAACATATTCGCTACACGTAAAATCTAAAATCACGGATTCCTTATGCTGCCCTCCCTCAGCGCCAACGGCGTTTTTGTGCTGACCGCACCGGTTCTCGAAGGCTATGAAATCGTCGAGTACTACGGCCTGGTCAGTGGCACTTCCATTTACGGCGCGAACTTTGTCAAGGACTTCTTCGCACGGGTGCGCGACACCATCGGTGGCCGAGCGCGTGGGTACGAGAATTCGATGAACGCGGCCGTGGAGGCGGCGTCCGAACAGATGTGGCGCAAGGCCGGCAAACTGGGGGCCAACGCGGTCGTGGCCGCCCACGTGGTGACCGGTGCGGTCAGCACCCGCATGCTGATGGCCACCGTCAGCGGAACGGCGGTCTACATCCGCCCGCTGCACACGGCGGCTGAAGAGGGCTGACCTTCCCGCGGCCGCGTGGCGCGCGCGCCGGTAAATGAAGGCGAGGGGGGAAATGGGCTACCTACACAGGGCAGACCCATTTTTCACAAGGAGCAGAGTCCGCCCAACAAGCGGGCTCATCAACACATGGCCACGTTCACCAAAGGCTTTGTCGCCACCCCCGTCAAGGACGCCATGCTGGCCCTGGAAGCCGTTCAAGGCGCGCTCAACCGCCTCATCGTCGAAGAGCGCCGAATCGAATTTCCGGAGACCCGCCACTACCGAGAGGAAGTTCGCGCGCGCTTCAAGGCGGTTGACCTCAACTTCGACCCCAGCACCGCGGGCGCCCGCCTGCTGTTCTGCTTCAAGGGCCAAGTGCGGACCTTGAGCATGTACTTCTATTGCGACTGTGACCACGTGTCACAAACGCCCAACAGCCTGTCCTTCTTGATGGGTTGCTCGGGGGAGTCGGAGCTGTTCATCACGACCGCCGTGCACGCGCTCAGTGTCTTCGGTAAAGGCTTTGTCTGTTCCTGCGACGCGACGGACGAAGGCTATCTGCCGGTAAAAGAACAACCGCTCACGGTGATGGACTTGGCGGTACTGAAGTACATCAGCGCGCTGTCACTGCCTCGCTGGCACACCCACGCACTGAATGCGTTCCCGGAACAAGCCGCGCGCGAACGGTTCCTGGGCATCCCGGAACAGGATTTCCTGGCCATCCGGGACGACTACACAGCGGCCAAAGCCTTTCTCGCAACCCAACGGGGCCCAGTCCTGAGTTTCCAGGAAGACTTTCAGCAACGGTTGGCTCTTTCCGTCTGATTTTTGCCCGGCTGCCTATGTGCAGCCGGTTTTTCTTTTCAGCTCGGCGCTGCGGGCGGCCCCGCTCACTGCAACAGATAGGGGGGCGCCGGATACCCGACGGCGCGAGCCAGGTCCCGCAACCGGACCAAGCGGGGGCAGGCTTGGCCTTCGCTGGACTGCCAGATGGCGGAAATCTTCAGCCGGTAAGCCTCTTTGGCATAGGCCAACGCCTCATCAGGCGCGGCTCCGAGCTCAGGGAGCTCACTGAGCAGCTGGTGCAGGCGCCCGCCCGTGGCCGACTGTGCCGCGGCTTGCTCGCGCGGCGGGGCGCACCGGTAGTGCAGGACTGTGCTGGAGGCGGCCGCACTGGTGTGCAGGTCCAGGTGCTGTTGCCAGGTGCGGGGCGGCGCCCAAAAGTCGTCCTGGGCATGGGCGGGTGCGCCGCACAGGAGAGCTGTAAGCAGGGACAGGAGGGGAAGGTGGCGCATGCGGAGGCGGTTGGTGGCCCCGGCGGGGCGTTTATCCGGATAGCTCCGCCGTTTAGCCGCGCCCCCGCAGCACCGTCCTTCTACGCGACTTCAGCAGTGCGCGCAGCGCGCAGCTCAGCGGCTTCGCGCTCGCGCGACGCGCGCCAAGTCTGCTGCATCTCATCGTAATCCGATTCGGGCGGCATGAGAGGCGCCAGATTGGTAGGCGTAATTTCATCGCCGAGAGCGTATCCGGTGTCATCTTTTTGCACCAAGCCGCGCGTTTCCATCTGGCGCATGACTTTGTTGACCTGTTCGCGGGACAGACCCAGGGACTCGGCAATTTCGCGCTGCGAAATCCGGCGGTCCACCACGTTGCGCCCGTCTTCACGCGGCGTGCTGAGCTGAAAGAGCGTCCGGCCAACGGCCACTTCCGTGTTGGTCGTGGACGTGATTTGAGCCACATTCTGATAGAGCTTGTGCGCGCGGTCCAGCGTGCTGTAAAGCATCGCTGTCGCCAGGCGGCTGTTCGAAACCATCATGTCATGCATCACATCGGCGGGAACCGCCAGGATGTCCGTGGCCAGCACTGCGCGCACAGAAAAACGGGTCAAGGAATCCGAGATATCGGCGACACCCCGACCGAAGAACGTGAACTCGTTCTTCTTCAGGAAGCCAGCGGTTGCCGGTTGCCTGGCGCACTCGGTCTCAACGCGCAAGATTCCCGTCATCACCAGCAACCAGCTGTGCAGGTATTCCTGGGGCAAGGCCGCCTGCCGCCGCAAAGAAACGAGCTTTCCTGCATGCAGCAGCCGGGCTTTTTGAGTCGTCTCCAACGACGCGAGCACAGTCCCCTGAAAAATCACAACAACACCTCACAACGACGATAGGAGCTCTTGCCCCGAGTAATGAGAGCTGATAGTACGGGTTACCCCGCAAGATGGGCGGCACCCCCCTGTTAGTTCTGACAGGGGTGTACCCCCTTTTGGGGATAGGGTGTTGTCCGGGAGCCACACTGAGGGTGTTGCCCTGGACATTCCGGGCTCTGCGGGAGCCCGCGGCCACTCGTCGGATGCCCTGGCCAGGCCTGAAGAATTGCGCGGTCCTGTGCTACACTGAATGTATCGTTGGAAGCACAAACAGAATATCGATGGCCTTTACAAGCATTTCCCGGAAAATCAATCCCGCGGACCTTTCGCGGCAATTGCGATTTCACACTTCTGCACAACTCGCGTACCGGCATTCCCGCGCACGATTCCGTGCTGTTTCCGTTCGCCGGCTAGCGCGCCTGGGTATTGTACTGGGCGCCAGCGCCAGCCTGGGTGTCGCGCTTCTCGCAAGCCCCTGGGCGGGTGCGGCACTGGCGCTTGCTGCCGGAGTCGGCGGGGGTCTGGGCTTTCGCCGAGCTCAGCACTACCAGCGCTACGCTAACCTGCTGGAGCCGCTGACTGACGCGGAGCGCGATGAGATTGAAGATTTAGCACAATCGTCTGACGTGGTCAAAGTCGCGCTGGGCAACGCGCGGCGGTCGCACCGCGACCTGTGTCTCGTGGACCTGGCCTACGCACGTGCACTGGTGGTACGAGAAACCCGCTCCGGCGGCAAGCCCTCTGACCGCCTGCCTCTCGAACAAACCCGCGGATTGCTGGCCCACGTTTCCTGAGCCGGCCCCGTACCCGCTTCAGTACCCTGGAGCAAGCACCTCGAGCGAGGTGATGTAGAAAAGCTCCCCACTGCGGGGGCCTTTGTCGTCGCGCCGAATGGAGGTGCGCCGGTAGTCCGAAGACTCTCGGGTTCGCACGTCCACCAAATACCCGGCCGCCCGTACAGCGTCACCGGGGCTGGTACCCAACAGCAGGTCCTGAATCTGGCCGTTTGCTGGAATCATGTGGGTATTGGCGATGCCCAGGTCAAACGCGCGTGGGCCCACTTGCTGAAGAAGGGTCGCGTCGGAAACTTCCCAGTGGTGTTCCCGGTTTTTTTGTGTCACACGCACTCGGTGCACATTCTGCGGCTGCACCACCACGCCCCAGCCCAACGCGAAGTCCACGGGAGCGATGTCCGCCCGGGACTGCCGACGGTATTCGCGCGTAGCAAGCACATAGGCCTCGACTTCGTACCGCGCGCGCGGTACGGCCCACACGCCATCTTCCAGCATCACCGGCTCCACCGGGGAAGTCAGCGCAGTCTGGACAGGGGCAGAAAACTCCCCGAGGGCGCGCGGCGTGCGCGCGGGCGAGCAGGCGGCCAACAACGTGGCGGCCAGCAGGCAAGGGAGCAGACAGAGGCGCGTATTCATGGAGGGGGTTGTCTCCCAAGTCCCCGCCGGGCAGGGGCGGGCAAGGAATGTTCAGTTTTAGGTATAGGCAGCGGTGGCTCTGGGCTCATACCCTCGGCTCCAGGTTCTTGGCCTGCAGCCCCAGGGCCAGACACACCCGGGTCAGCGCGGCCGAGGGCCGCGCGAGCGTGAGCGCGCGCTGGTCGTGGTCTGGCGTGTCGGAGACGGACGGGTCCGGGGAGGAAATTGGCATTCTTATAGACAGTTTACAATAAAGTCTAAAGCATCTCCTTTATCTCGCGGACCCGTGCCCCCAGGTGCAACTGGAGCAGCTCACAGGCTGCCGCTACGCGACACTCCTGGCCCTGGCGGGACCGCTGCGCGCCCAGCTGCCCCGGGGGCGCGGGCGCTGGCCGTGGTGCACAACCTGGACCGGCAGCTTGCCGGCCATGCCCCTCTATGAAACTAGCTTCCTGTACTGTTGTATCGCTACTGCAAACCCACAAGCGCGGGAACGTGGCTACACAGAGGAGGACCCGGGCTTGCCCGAACACTTTCAACTCAGACCAAAGGAATCATCATGAGCAATCTCGGCGCGCTCCTCGCGCGCAACCAGGCCCTTGAAGCGGACAAGAACACCGAGGCCATGGCGCAAAAGGCTGCACGCGCAGGCGTGGAGGCCGCACGCAAATTTGACCTCGTCCAGTCGTTCCTGGCGACGGCGAAAACCCACATCACCACGCAGATTCAGGCGGGCGAGCCGACGGTGGAAATCTTCATCGGCTCAAATGGCTCCCGCAGTGAGCACGTCGAGGTCGGCGAGTTGCTCGCCAACAAGGTCCACGACGCCGCTGCGGGCGAGGGGTTGAAGCGCTCGAGTCACCCCTACTACTGTCTGTGGCGCGATTTCTCGGCGTGGGCCAGCAGTGAGGGCCTCCTCGTTTCCTTCGACTACGACTACGACGGCGGAGGCCTGTACTCCTGGCACTTGCTGAGGGCCAAACCGGCACCGCAAGCTGTCCGCGGAATCAACCGCATCTGATTCATGAACGCCTCGCAGTTGCGGGGCGTTTTCTCGTCTTAATCCTGGATTTGCGCCCGTGTGCCTATGCATAAGTGCGTATTTGCCCTATGCATGCTAAAAATAGCTCTCAAACGAAAGCAAAGCCGCAGGGACCAATCCAGGTTCCACCGCATCCATGGTTGGTACCTGGAGGCGGTGGAACCGCTGGGCGTAATCGAAGCCACGGCATTGCGCGCGGGCTATGAGCTTCGTTCGCAGGCCGACGCGGCGGCAGGGGGCGCCCTCCAGAGCTCCCACCGGCGAAGCGGCCCCCGCTCGTGGTCGGCCAGCGGGCGCACGGCGACGGCCGACTCTCCCACATCGTTGTCGGGCTCGTAGAACGTGACGAATTCGAGCCCCGCGAGGGTCAGGCGACGCTGCGCCTGCTGTAGCGCGAAGGGCCCGGGAACGCCCAGCATCACAAGCCTGGCGATTCCGTGCTCGGCACGGTAGTACTGCCGGCCCGCTTCTGCGGCGGCATGGGCGGCTTGCACCGCTTGTTGCTCCACGCTCAGGTCGGTGCGCACCAGAACGTAGAGGGTGTGGCTCACGGGGGTATCAACCCCCGTGTTGAAAGTAGGTGCTTGGTGCATGACGTGGTCGAGCCCATTCTCTGGGCTCGGGCCTCTGGTTCAGTCAAGCGCGCGCCAGCCCTTGCCCGCCTGCTCGTGCAGCGCGGTCCGAAGGGCCTCCACGTCCAGGGGCGGGTCCCCCGCGGCTTCGGCCAGGCCGTTCAGCACCCGCAGAAAACCGGCCGCGGCCGCACGTGGATTGGTCGCACACCAAAGACGGTACAGGGCCTCGCGTTGGCCTTGGCGAGCGCGCTGGCCGTGAGCAAGTTTGACGGTGTTCGTCACCTCCCCGAAGGTGCGGTCCAGCGGCGCGCCCAACAGCAGGGCCAGGGCCGCAAACTCGGCAGCGGGGGGCCCACTGCGCTGGTCGGCACGAACAAATGAGCGCTGGCTGTACGCCGCCCAGGCCTTGCGCAGGGTCTTGCGGGCGGCACGGTCCGGCAACAGGCCGGGCAACTCGAACGAAGGGGCACCTGCCGAGCTAGCGGAGGCGGAAGAAGCGATGAGGGTGGATTCAATGGTCATGGGGAAATCTCCGTAAAAAAGTGGGCTTGAGCGAGAGGGCAAAAGCACACGGAGGTCCCCGACAGGGCACGAGGGCACTGTCAGATGAAAAGCAGCAGAGCGGGCAGGAAATCTATTGACGCATGTTCTGTATAGCGGCCTGGTTTATACGGCCAAACGGCCCGTCCCGCCGCGGTTCGCTATAGGCAGCAGACCCTCAATTCCCCTTTAAGGACCCACATGCCCGATACCGCAACTGCAACCGCCCTGCCTACGGCCGAAGACCTGGGCGGCTACCGCCACCCTTCGGCGTACACCCTGGCCAACTTCATCTCGTTCCCTGGGCTCACCCCCGAAGCCGAGTTCGACCTCATCGCACCGGTGGCCATCTATTTCCTGGCCGACCTGCTGTACAAAGAAAAGGCCCGCAAGGCCCTGACTCAGCTCAAACGGCTTCATCACCCGCTGTTCTCGGACAACAGTGTCAACACCACCCTGGAAATGACCAGCACCCCCGCCGGCCTCACGGAGCGCTACAACGCGCTGCTGGCTCAGCTGGTGCTGCAGGAGGCCCCTTCTGCGGAGGCCTACGTCGACGAATGGGGCGCTTTCTCGTTTCGCGTTCCTGGAGACACGACATTGCTCAGCGGCGACAGCTCCGGTGTGTTCGCGTTCTACCTGAAAGCGGACCTGCTGAAGCAACGCGTCCAGTTCGCGATGTAGGACAAGCAGTGGCCACCACAGTCGTTGTCAATGTCAAGCACGAGGAGTGCGACGTCTACATCGGAAGAGCCATGCGAGGCCGACGTGCCAGCAGGTTCCAGAACCTGCACCACATCGGCAAGGACGGTTCACGCGCCGAAGTCATCGAGCGCTACCGAAAAGACATTTTGGCTCTGCTGAGGTCAGACCCTTCCCTTCAAGCCGAGCTTGAAGCGATGCGGGGTAAGCGCATAGGGTGCTGGTGCAAGCCTTGGGCCTGTCACGGGGACATCCTCGTTGAACTGCTGGAAGGCCCTGCCGTCCCCGTCATCGAGCCCCAGGGCTGCCTCTTCTGAGCCTCTCGAATCTCTCATTCCAGCCGGCGCTTGCGCCGGCTTTTCCTTGCTGGGCGCTACACGATGCGAACCTATTGTCAAAGGACACCCATGCAACTCATCCGAGGGGAGCGCCACCCCACCGTCACCCCGGACGCCATCCTTGGCTTCTTTGGCGAGTACCGGTACCTGTCCAACTTCCATCCGTGCCGCATCCGCATTGATGACATCGACTACCCGTCAACTGAGCACGCCTACATGGCGTACAAGTCGCTTGACAGGGCCGAACGACTGCACATCGCAAGCCTGATTTCGCCGAACAAGGCCAAGCAATACGGCCAAACCATGAAGCTGCGCCCCGACTGGGACTCGTTTCGCCTGGTGGCCATGCTGCATGTCTTGACGGTCAAGTTCTCAGACCCCGTCCTCGCGCAGAAGCTGCTCGCCACCGGGGACAAGCACCTGGAAGAGACCAACAACTGGAAAGACCGCTACTGGGGCGTCGACGGAACCGGCGCCAACCACCTGGGCAAGCTGCTCATGCTGGTGCGAGGCAACCTTCGTCTGACCATGCCTGAAGTGAAGCCTCAGCTGTACCTGTTCTGACCCCTGCTTTTTTTCTTGCGCCCGGCACACGTCGGGCGCTTTTTTTGTGTGCGCCCCATAGAAAAAGCCAGGCGCGGGGCGCCTGGCTTTGAAGCAGGAGAAGGGAAGGGTTACGCCGCCATCGGGGCCTTGATGGCGCCCTGGTGCTCATAACCAACCAACGAGATGTCCGACGGTTCGATGCGTGCAAAAACCCCCGGAATGTCTTCAACACGAGTGACGCGCTGGATGCGCTCCGACAGATGCAATTGTGGAGGAGGAAGGACCGTGCGTGTCAGCTGTTCCTTGACCGCGTCCAGGTGGTTTTCGTAGACATGGGTGTCGGAAGTGAAGATGGTCACGGTACCTGGTGTCATTCCACACAAACGTGCCATAATGCCCAGAAACAGGGAGGTTGATGCTATATTAAAAGGAGCGCCGAGGAACGAATCCACAGAACGCATCAGCATCGTTGCGTGCAGGGTCCCGTCCGGCATGGCGACCCACTGGTACGTCGTATGGCAAGCTGGAAGGGCTTGGGATTCAATCTCATCAGGGCGCCATCCCGTCACGATGATTCGGCGGTCGAATGGGTTCGTGATGAGCGCGCGCAGGGCTTCTTCGAGTTGGTTGATTTCCCGCTCGAAGACGGCTTCGCCGGTTTGCGGATTTCCAAACACCAACCGGTACTTGCTGGAGTTGCCCAAGCGTTGAAAGTCTTCCGGTGTTTTGGTGACTTGGGTGTCGCGCCACTTGGTCCACTGGACGCCGTAGATGCGGCCCAGGTCGTCGTGCCCCTTGCGTGCCGGGTTGTTGACCCAACTGGGCGTTTCGTTCGCGTTCTGGTCCCAGACTTTGCAGCCCAGGGCACGGAAGTCGGCCGCGTTGTCGTAGCCCCGGAAGAAACCCAGCAGTTCACCTTTCACCGCGCCAAAGGCGAGCTTTTTGGTGGTCACCGCGGGGAAGCCCTGCCGCAGGTCGAATTTCAGCATGTGGCCGACGTCCGCGAAGGTGCCCACGCCGGTTCGGTTGGGCTTGTGAACCCCGTTGGTGGCCAAGTGCTCAAGCAAGCCGAGGTAGCCCCGCTCGCTGTCCAACGGAGAAGCCGCCGGGGACTTGATGCTGGCTTCGATTTCGCCGTCGCAGTCTTGGGCCCAGCCTTCGCGTCCGAGTGAGCGCATGCGGTCCTGCAAGTACTCGTAGCCCCGGCGGTAGGCGGCTGCCGTTGCGCGCAGAGTGGACGGGAGGGGGGAGAAGAGTGAATTTTTCATGGAGTTCCGTTGCATGTGAGGGGGGTGACCTTATAGAAAGGGGCCTCCTGCCTATAGCGAGCGCTGGCAGTCCGAGGATGAGGGCGGGCTAAGCCGGTACCTATAGGCCATACGTCCTTGTGTATCGAGACTCCTGAATGAAAAAACTACTCCTCGTCGCTGCGCTGAGCCTGGCCGTCCTGCCCGCCATGGCCCAGTCGCTTTCTTCCAAGTCCCTCACCGTCACCGGTGTGCGGGACGTGGCCTTCATCACCCAGAACGGTGGCGGCGCCAGCGCGCACATCGGCCCGCTGTCGGTGTCCTCGCGCGGATACTCTTCTCGCAAGCTGGCCACTCCGTCGGGGGGAAGCCCAGGCGCGCTGCCCTTGGTGCCCGTCTCGTCTCCCGTGGCAGAAGACGTCGCTCTCGAAGCTGCGCGGGTGTGGGCGGTGACATACATGCCGGGTTATGCCGCGCGGGTAGGGGGCTGGCTCCGCAGCCGCGGGGTGGGCATGGGCTACTACTCCTTCACGCAGCCCATCACCATCGCGTCCACCATCGGTGGCCTGCGCGCCAAGAAAATCAGCTTCATCGCCGCCGTCGACTCCGGGGGTGGGGTGATGTACGGCAACCCGAAAATCATCGACGACAACCCGCTGTACCTGGACGTGAAGTACCTCCCCAGGCGGGTCGCGGAAGGGCTGCCGCAGACCGCCCGTTGGCAGCTGCCGGAGCCGGGCACCCTGCAGTGGCGGCTGATTAACGCCAACGGCAGCCCAGTCGGGGGCTCTCTGGGCGTGTGGCACCTTGTTGCGGGGGTGAACGGGCACTTTGACCCGTCTACCTCTTCGGGGGACACCAATCCCATGGAGAAGGTCCCGTGCCTGGTGGACAAGCGCAACATGGGCTGCAACGCGGGGTTGCCAGATGTGCGCACGATGATGACCCAAACGGGGGCCTCATTTGGTCGGCTGAACTACTTCCGCCCGGTCGAGCCGTTCTACCAGTCCGCGGGCGATGGCACGATGATTCCCATGGGAACCATTCAAATCACCTCGAGGCACGCCACGTGCGACCGGCTGTGGGAGAGCGGTAACTTTGAGTTGGCCCTGGACCTGCGCGCCGACCAGTTCACCGTGACCCCCGCCACGCCGCTGTACCGGCACGAGTGGCTGTCTGAAATCACACAGATGGGCATTGGCCCCGCCCCGGCGGGCGTAACGGGGGAATGCAGTGGTGGCGGCTGCCCGATGGAAAGCTACTCGGTGTCCCTCATCGCGGAGCAAGCTTGGCCACTGAGCGAGGACCAGCCCCTCCCCTGGAACGAGGTGATGCTCAATCCAGCCCCAGCAGGCGACTTGCGGTATTGGACGATGGAAGATGCGAACCGCGTGGGCCTGGTTGTCCAAAGCGTGCCGCTGATAGAGGACGAGCCGCTCGCCAACTGTCCCCGCAACACGTCACGCGACCCCGTGCTTCCGCCGGCCGAGCCGCCGATGGTCCCCTGAAGCGGAGAAATGCCAACCCTGTGTTGGCATTCCGCGTCTAACCGGCATACGAAACGAGCCCTCATCTTTGAGGGCTCGCGCGGGCTGGGCCTTGCAACTGCAACTGCAACTGAGTAGGCGCAAGCGCCTTGCCGGCTTCCCGCGGCGTGCGCAGGTCAGAGCGCGATGTCCGGGCTTCGCCGAAGGAAGCTCACCCCTCCCAGACTGTCCCAGGGTTCGAATCCTTGGCGGAGGAGGTTTCGTAGAGCAAGGGCGTAGACCTCCCCTTCTCCTTGAGAGGGCAGCGAAGGCGCCAGGACCACCCCCTGAACCGTTGCGGGCAGCACGGCCACGCCTGTCAGCCTGGCCAGGAGCGCCGCGTCCCCCGCGAGCCGTACAGTCGTCGCGCCAACGCGCGCGGCGAGCCCATGCAGCTGGGGTACGGGGTCTCCGGCAATGTACTGAACGTCCACCCCGTTGAGGACGGCGGTCAGCGTCAGGCTCGCCTCAGCGGCAGGGTCTTCATCAAGACAAAAGGTGCGAGTGCCCGTCTGCTTCGCAAGCGCGACCGCGGTCACGCCCAGCCTTACCCCCACACAAAGGGCGTGACCCCCCGGCTGAATGTGCTTTCGCACAAGCGCCACTTCATGCTGAGCATGCGTCCCCTCAACAACCTGGAGCGCCAGTGCGGGCGGCACCGCAGTGTCCACCCCCACCAACAAACCATGCAGGTCGAGCAGCATCGGGCCGGTATGGGCGAGCCAGGCCTGCAGCGCGGCTTCAGGGTCATGCTTGTGAGCGAGCTCCGGGATATGCGGCACCCCCGGGGCAAGCAGAGGGGTCAGAGGCATGGAAAGAGTGGACATAGGACGTGCGGTAAAGCGCAAGGTAAGTCTTTCGTATAGCTAGGGTCGCGACAGCCTACGTGGTAAAAATGTCACACTACAATCTAAAATATATGCTATACTGAGCGTTCTCGCAAAAAAGCAAGAAAAGTGGCCCGCATATAAAAACGCGTGCTATACGGAAAACAACATCGATTCGTCAGCCCTCGACAAGCGGCTGACACTGAAACAACCACGGAGCTAGCCATGATGCACACAGCAGCAGTCACAGCGGCCCGACTCAAAGCAGTCGGAGTGGTTGGCTTCGTCCCTACGATTCCTTACTCCCCCTTGGCATCCGCCAACCCGGGAAGAACAAGGAACTCGTTGATGACGGATTCGAGCATTTCGAACCCAGTCATCCTTGGCAATCACAAGCCAAGTCATAACTGACCCCTTCCCCCTCCACTCGGCTCCGAAGTTTCGGGCACTGACGACAACCACAGTTACCAGGTTTCAGGCAGAAGTGGCCTGACGGCGCGTAATAGCTCCATTCAGCATTCTGCTCACCTCCAAGTGCATTGGGGCGTGGCTCGCACCAACCGCGGCCGGCGCAATGTCCTTTGAAGTGGATTGCCACATCTCAAGGTTCGCCTTGAACGCTCATTAAAAATTTGTTGAGGCAGTTCCTTCGCCCTCGTGGTGAAGTGGAACTGCTTTGTAAACCGAAGCCCCATTGAACGGGGGTTGGAGATGCCCGCATGCGTCCGGTTCACAAAGTGGTTAGCTCGAAGCCCGCTTGTAGGGCTGAGAGTGCAATGCTGGCCAGTAGCTCAGTTGGTAGAGCAAACGGCTGTTAACCGTTGGGTCGCGGATTCGAACTCTGCCTGGCCAGCATTGCACTTTTATTACCCGGAGATGTCGCCCAAGAGGAAGGGCACTCCCCTCATAAGGGAGCGATGGTGTGACTTCGAGTGTCACCATCTCCACCAATCAATTGCCCTGTCCGGGCATAGCGCAGTCAGGTAGCGCGCCGCGTTCGGGACGCGGAGGCCGAAGGTTCGAATCCTTCTGTCCGGACCATTCAATTACTTTTCATCAGTCGGAGCGTAGCGCAGTCTGGTAGCGCATCTGCTTTGGGAGCAGAGGGTCGAAGGTTCGAATCCTTCCGTTCCGACCAATTTTCTTCAATAGCCCCGGTGGCGGAACCGGTAGACGCGCTGGATTCAAAATCCAGTGTCTTAATTGACGTGAGAGTTCGAGTCTCTCTCGGGGCACCAATAGCAGTTTTTCGGGGGCGTAGCTCAGCGGTTTAGTAGCAACCGGCTTTTAACCGGTAGGTCCTGGGTTCGAATCCCAGCGCCCCCACCAGCATCTTCTTTTTCAAGCTGAAATGCAATCGGTACTTAAAAAGACACAGGTGGTGTGCTACAATACAAGAATCGATAGAGAATTTGCCGCTTTAGCTCAGTTGGTAGAGCACTCGCCTTGTAAGCGATAGGTCGTCTGTTCGAGTCAGACAAGCGGCACCATGAGGTTTGCAGAATGCACAGCCGGGGCGACCCAGCCTGTAAACCTGATGGTGAGAGTAGATGTCAGCAGCGGCGTGGATACAGCACACGCCCCGAAGGGGATGGTCCTCTTCGGGAACTCATGTCGATAGCACATTGGACAAGCCGCACTTCGCGTGGCCCGATGTTGACGTGCAAGTCAGAGCTTGGCCTGACCTGCTGATGTTTTGGGAAATTTCGCGGGTGTAGCTCAATGGTAGAGCCGGAGCCTTCCAAGCTCATGACGAGGGTTCGATTCCCTTCACCCGCTCCAACAGATAAACAAGGATGGCTGTATGGTGGTTGAAGCGCTCAAGAAAGTCCTGGAGCCCCAAATTGAACAAGGGTTGCAGAGCATCCGGTTGACGGTAGCACCTGGCCCAGGTATGACCCCCGAACGCGTGCTGCAGGAGCTGCTGACGGCCGAACAGGACATCGCTTCCGGAAACCTCGGAAGCCCGCCCGGACCGGGCGACTGAAGGAAAGGTTGGCGGTGTGCCGCCCCAAATCTAAGCGCTCAGCTTGACCGTGTGCTTAGATTTGGGACCAAGGATAAAAGGCCCGTGCTACACGGACGGTGCCCTGACCTCTTTGTTCGCAGAATTGCCCAGGTGGTGAAATTGGTAGACACACCATCTTGAGGGGGTGGCGCCGAAAGGCGTGCGGGTTCGAGTCCCGCCCTGGGCACCATTCCAAACACAAGCGCATGCGGTGCTTTTGTGTTTGTGATGGAGACATCATGAGAGGAGAGATGGATGAGCGGTTGAAGTCGCCACCCTGGAAAGGTGGTTTCGGGGCAACCCGGACGTGGGTTCGAATCCCACTCTCTCCGCCAGTATTTTTGAATAACGCTCCGGGAGTTTGCCCCGAGGAGGACACGGCTAAACGGTGGTGGCGCTTGACGTCACCCTGCGAGGGAGCCTAAAGCAAGCACGAGGCGGGGGTAGCTCAATTGGCAGAGCGTGTGCTTCCCATGCACAAGGTTGCGAGTTCGACTCTCGTCCCCCGCTCCAGGTTTTTTGGTGCCGGCCAGTCCGGCGCCCATCCCAAAGGGACAGCTCTTTGGAATGGGTCCTTAGCTCAGTTGGTAGAGCAGCGCCCTTACAAGGCGATTGTCGGCGGTTCGACCCCGTCAGGACCTACCAGAATTCTCGGGGGATTAGCTCAGTTGGGAGAGCACCTGCTTTGCAAGCAGGGGGTCGTCGGTTCGAGACCGACATCCTCCACCAGACAAGAAGGCGAGGGGGCCAGCAAGGCATGGGCGTGTTCCCTCTTGTTGCCCCAACCTCACCAGGCCGGCGGGCTTGAAGCGCAGCGGCCGGTTAGCTCAGGGGTAGAGCATCGTCTTGATAAGGCGGGGGTCCCTGGTTCGAAACCAGGACTGGCCACCACAAACACCCAGGGGGATTAGCTCAGCTGGGAGAGCGCTTGCGTGGCACGCAAGAGGTCAGCGGTTCGACCCCGCTATCCTCCACCACTTTTCTGGACTGCGCGTTGGCGCGGTCATCGGCCGATGCGCACCCGGCCCTTTGTTTTCAGGTAGCGGCCGACGGGCCTAAAACGCAGTGGCCGGTTAGCTCAGGGGTAGAGCATCGTCTTGATAAGGCGGAGGTCCCTGGTTCGAAACCAGGACCGGCCACCACGAACACCCGGGGGATTAGCTCAGCTGGGAGAGCGACGGCTCCGCAAGCCGTAGGTCGTCGGTTCGAACCCGACATCCTCCACCATTTGGTCCGCGCCGCTGCTGTAAGCGGAGCACCGCCTCGACAACGGTTGTAAATCCTTCGGGTTTGCCAATGTAGTCAGCGACGACGCGGCTCTTCATCTCATCTTTTCAAGCGGTTCCTGTGTCGGGGCGTAGCGCAGTCTGGTAGCGCGCGTGTCTGGGGGACACGAGGCCCCGGGTTCGAATCCCGGCGCTCCGACACAGGGTCTGCGAATTGTTCGACGTTCTGGAGCCCCGCCATGCTGACCGAAGTCCGATTCCTGAGCGTCAAAGAGGCCCGGGGGCTGCGACCTAGCATCAACACCGCGGTCATCTCCATCCTGGACCAGTTTGAAGAAAACCGGCGGTCCAAGCGGCTGCGGGAATTCAAGGACTGTCTCATCCTGGACTTTGTCGACGCCTTCGAGCGGCCCGGGGACCCCCTCTGGCCGGACCAGCTCAGCGTTGAGCAGCACCTGGCCGCATGCACCTGGGAGGGCGACCGCGCGCCGGAGCTGTCCGATGCCCAGCAGATTGTCCAGTTTGTGCACAAGCACCATTTTTCTACCGAGCCCACCCGCCTGGCGGTCCACTGCCACGCCGGCGTCAGCCGGTCCGCTGCGGTCGCCCAATGGGTGGCCACCGCGCACGGCGTGCCGCTGCCCCAGCTGGGAGACGGCGTGCACAAGCTGGACCGCGCAAATCCGCGCGTGGTGCGCTTGCTGGACAAGGCCGCAGTTGACCTGCGGCGCGTACCCCCGCCAACCTGATACCGCGCCCCTAGCTCAGCGGTAGAGCACCACCCTGACACGGTGGGGGCCACTGGTTCGACCCCAGTGGGGCGCACCACCGAATACCTGGAGAAGTGGCTGAGTGGCCCAAGGCGCCCGCCTCGAAAGCGGGAGGCTCCTAACGGGGCCCAAGAGTTCGAATCTCTTCTTCTCCGCCAGTCTCAACTTGATGCAGTCAACGAAAGGAACCCCCATGCTGCTCGAAACCATCCGTACCCAATCCCTTGAAGCGCGGCGCGCCAAGGAGTCGGTCCGTGCCACCTTGCTGGTCACCCTCTTTGCGGAAGCCGCGCGCGTCGGCAAGGACGACGGCAACCGCGCCACCACCGACGCCGAAGTACAGGACGTCGTGCGCAAGTTCCTGAAGGGCGTTCGCGAGTCCCTGGACGTCCTCAAAGACGAGACGGCGCGCACGCTTGCGCTGGCTGAAAAAGCCATCCTCGAAGAGTTCCTGCCGCGCAATGTCGCCGGGGCAGAACTCCGGGCGGTCATCGAAGGCATCGTGGCCGGGTTGCCCGAACGAGGCCCGAAAGCCATGGGCGCGGTCATGAAGGCGCTGCGCGAGCAACTGGCTGGCGCCTATGACGGCAATGAGGCTTCCACCCTGGTCAAACAGGTCCTGGCCTGACCAAACCGGCTCTCGGGAGAGGGCCGGGTTCCTGGAAGTGCGTGTGTTTTGCGGAGCGGTGCCCGAGTGGTCGAAGGGGGCTCCCTGCTAAGGAGTTTGTCAGCCTGGCTGGCACGAGGGTTCGAATCCCTCCCGCTCCGCAAAGCACATGCCGCGTTTCTTGTCCGTGATTCACGGACGCTCGTCGATTTTGGTGTGGCCGTCGCCTAGCGGTCTAAGGTTGGAGGTTGTGACCCTCCCATCATGGGTTCGAATCCCATCGGTCACCCCAAAGTCGATGCGTGCCTCTTACCGTGGCACCACCCCTTCTGTCCTTCCTCAACTCCTGGAGTTCCCCATGACATCTGCATCCATCTCTGGTGCGGCCGCCCGGCAACGCCGGGACGCTCAGGCCAGCCTGTACCAGCCCCGTTCGCGCGCCGTTCGTGCGGCAAGCCCCCCGCTCGAGGACCCTCGGCTGACCCGCCTCACGCGGGAGGCGCTGGAAGCCCTAAAGCACCCGACTGCGGTCCCGAGCCGAGTCATCATGCATGCGCTCAAGCAGGCCGCCGCCCTAGGGCGCGGCTGACCGGCCGCACCCCCTTCGCCCCCGTAGCTCAGTTGGAAGAGCACCCGCTTCGTAAGCGGTAGGTCGTCTGTTCGAGTCAGACCCGGGGCACCACCTTCACGCGACAGTAGCTCAGTGGATAGAGCGCTGGTGTCCTACGCCGGGCGTCGCGGGTTCGATTCCTGCCTGTCGCTCCACTTTTTCAACCCTTCTCTTCAACCTTCTTTTGCGCCTGTAGCTCAGTGGATAGAGCAGCCGCCTTCTAAGCGGTGTGCACGGGTTCGATGCCCGTCAGGTGCCCCAATTCGCTACACCTCACATACCCCCTTATCTTTGGAGTTCATCATGGTTCAAGTGTTGCAAGTCGACCGCGCAGGCATGCCCGTGCAGTGGCTCAGCCTGGACCGCGCCGCATATCACCAGGCGAAAGGCACCGTGGCCTGGAGCATTGGCGAAACCTTCGTTGTGCTGCGCGGCGGGCACAACGCCGTCACGGGCCGGCAGTCCACGCTGGAGCTCAAGCCCATCATCTCCGTGCATAGCGAGCACGCGCACGTCCGTCCTTGGCGAGTGCCCCCGCTGTCGCGCAAGCAAGTCTTTCGCCGGGACCGGCACGTCTGCGCCTACTGCGGGGACCCGTTCAAGGAAGACGAGCTCACGCTGGACCACATCCAGCCCGAGTCGCGCAACGGGCCGAGCACTTGGATGAATCTTGTGAGCGCTTGTAAGTTTTGTAACAACAAGAAAGATGACAGGACGCCAGAAGAAGCACACATGCCGCTGCTGTACCTGCCGTACGCGCCCAGCCTGCACGAGACCTTCATCCTGGACAACCGCGCGATACTGGCCGACCAGATGGACTTTTTGCGCAGTGCGGTTCCGTCGCACAGCCGGGTCCATCGCCACTGACGCCCGACGGTCGCCCACAAAAAAGCCGCTTCAGACTCTGAAGCGGCTTTTCTTTTTTGAGCTTTCAGCGCTCAGTGCGAGAGACGGGTCAGTCGACGGATTGCACCACGGAGAGGTTGAGCTTCGCGTAGAGCTGCTTGGCCAGCACAGAGTGCCCGAAAAATGCCGGCAGTTCGTTCAGGTCCTCAAGCACCTTGACTTCCTGGCGGTTGCGCTCGGTCGGCCACAGGGACAGCCCGGTGCGAACCGCAATGAACTTTCCGCCTTTGGTTTTGAACACCGTCAGCAGCATCGCGCGCATGTTGTGGTAGCCGCGAACCACCTGGGCCAGCTGGTCGCCGGTGAACTTGACATCGGGGCCGTCGTCGCAGGTCAGACAGTGCTCGCCCGGGCCGGCGGCCTCTGCGGAGGCCACGGGCTTGACGGGCCCGCTGGTGTCCTGGACCTGTTCGGCCTCGGACTGGGGCGCATCGGAGGATGCCGCCTCGGCGGCGGGCTCGGCGGCGGCGCGCGCGGCGGCGCCGAAGGGGAAGGGAAGGGTCACCGAAAGGCGGCCAGGGATGACGAACTGCAGGTGCAGTGGGGACAGTGAACGCATAGCGTACTCCAGAACAAAACGGTAACGCCGACCGTCACGGCAAGCGCCACGAGGCGCCTACCTGGTACAGCGCATCGGGTTTATCCGTCGAAGCACCCCGGCACGCCAGCGTTGGCTACACCTCTCAGAAACAACTTTTTCAAGGAGCGGCTGTCTCGAACAAAGACGGCCTACTGTCATATGCAAACTTTTCTCGTTGGAGGGTCCGTTCGGGACCTGTTGCTGGGGCTCACGCCCAAAGACCAGGACTGGGTCGTTGTCGGTGCAAGCCCGCAAGGCATGCTCGACCTCGGATTCATCCAGGTCGGTGCCGACTTCCCCGTTTTCCTGCATCCGCAGACCGGCGACGAACACGCGCTGGCGCGCACCGAGCGCAAGTCGGGCGAGGGCTACCTCGGCTTCTCGACCGAGGTGAACGGTGTCACGCTGGAGGAAGACCTCATGCGCCGAGACCTCACCATCAATGCGATGGCCATGTCCCCAGAAGGTGTCTTGACCGACCCATGCGGGGGTCAAGCCGACCTGGTGCGGCGGGTGCTTCGGCACGTGGGACCTGCGTTCCGTGAAGACCCTGTCCGGGTATTGCGCGTCCTGCGCCTGCTGGCCCGGTTCGGGCCCTCGTGGTCCATCGCACCTGAAACCTGGGCGCTGCTCCAGGCCATGGTGGACGACGGCGGGGCGAGTCATCTGGTCGCAGAGCGGGTCTGGAAAGAAGCTTCGCGCGCGCTGATGGAGCCCTATCCCGAGCTGTTCCTGCAAGGCATGCAAGACCTGGGACTGCACCACTTGCCGGGCTTCGCCGCGTACAGGGGCCTCCCGCAAAGAAACGGGGCGGCCTTGGCCCGTGCCGCTAAGCTGGGGGCAGATGTCGGTGTGCGGTTTGCCTTCGCGTTTCCGCGCAGCAGCCAGGACGCTCCTAAGGCGGTTCCGGCCAAGGTATGGCAAGTCGCCAGTCTCGTGGCCTCCGTCGGCGCTGAGTTGCCCCGCTCGCCGGCAAGCTGGCTTGACGCGTTCACCGCGTGCGGCCTCTTTCGGTCGGGCGCCAAGTGGCCCGAACTGCTGCAGGCATGGGAGGCTCAGGGTTTTGACATTCGCCGAGCCCAGCCGTTGGCTGACGCGGTGCTTTCGGTCGACACCAAGGCCATCACAGCGAGCATGCCGCCTGGCCCGCAGGTTGCCGCGGCCCTGGCTTGTGCCCGCCGCTCCGCAATCGCCATCGCCGGGGGCTGACCTCTGCGCGACTCATTCGGCCGCACTCTTTCACGAGTGCGGCCTTTCTATGCCCGGAACGGGGCGTAGGTCGCCCCCAGAGGAACTTGCGCTGGCGCGTACCCGTCCTTTGCCTGAAATTTACACAAGCCCACTTCCTTTCTCTTGTGGTGCTTTTCAGGCGCTTTGTGGCCAGCGGCAGCATTCGCCGGTTTGCATTCCAGACACAGACGTACGTCCGCAACTGGTGCAACCGCCCCCTGTGTGCGGCGCCCAATCTATACGCAGCAAGAGCAGGACTGGCTTGCTCTGTTGCTCACTTTTCCTGACGGAGACTTTCACATGACATCAAAAATTCGTTTTCTTGCTGCGCTCGCGCTGACCGCGGCCGCCGCTACCTCGGCATTTGCCCAACAAGGCCCCCGCGCTGAGCGCGCCCCGCACGGCCCTGCCGCAGGGCAGCCCGGACAGCCTGGACTGGCCCCGATTACCCGTGAGCAGGCCCTGGGCCGAGCGGCGGAGCGGTTTGACGCAGCTGACGCAGACAAGGACGGCATCCTCTCCCGCGACGAGCTGCGTGCTGCCCGCCAGGCGCGCCGCGAGACGCATGCTGAACACAAAGAAGTTCGGCAAGAACGGCGAGAAGCCCGTGCCGAGCGCCGGGAGGGCGCCCCGCGCCACGCTCCGCCTCAAGACTGACGTCAGGCCCAGTGGGGCGACCTCACCGGTCTAAAACGGCTACCTCAAATCCACTCCTGGATTTCCAAACTTCCTGGCCCTATACGGAGCATGCCCGTAGTGGGCCAGTGATTTATTCAGGAGAGCCCCATGGCTGACGCAACAGAAATTTTCGTGATTCCCCGTGCTTTGCTCGAGATGCCCGGCCTGCCGGGCCCCATGGCCCGCATGACCAAGATGGTCGAAGAGGGCGGGTACCTGACCATCGCCACATTCTTGCAGGCCCTCAGCGCGCAAGAACTCATGGACGTGCTCCACGCAGGGCGCGATTCCCAACGCGGGACCCCCAGCCACACCGCCATGCTGCTGTTCAGCGCCCTGATGGCGTGCCACGAAGGCCTGGTCGTCCTGGACGACGGCAGCGCGCGCAAGCTGTTGAGCCGGGTGCTGGTGTTCACCCAGGCCGAACTGCTGGCGCGCAAAGGGCTTCTGGAACTCCCCTACAACGCGTTGTCCCTGGAGGCCGTGCGTCCCGCGGACATGCAAGTCACCCTCAAGGGACGTCAGACTTGCCTGAGCGAGGCCCTAGCCCGGCCCCGGCCCCCGTTTGCGGCCCCAGGACTGGGTGCCTGATAGCTACACCGGGCATGCATCACAAGACAATTTTGCTGAGTGACCCCCGGTGGCTCACACATCCCCAGCCCGTGCGAGTTCACTGGCTGGTTGCCGACAATGTTCAGCACCTGGTGGTGGAGGCCCCCAACTGGGCGAACGCCAAGAAGTGGGGCGCGCAGGCCGCCTTGCTGGCTTGGACGCAGCTGGCCACAGATGAACTGAGCGAACTGGTTCTGAATCCAGCCGACCCAGACGGCTTGAAGATTTGGGTCGTGGTTCCGGGGTTCCCCTTGTCGCGAGAATCGCTCTGGGCCGAGCCCTTTGGGCACTACGACAAGGTTCCGCGCAACCCCACCACGGTGGTCGCGCTCCTGCCCATTTCCGGCACCGCCGACGCACATTGGGGCGAAATGCTGGGCACCGCCGCAGCGGGCGCCCGGTGGGGCGTCCAGCTTCCTTTGGCCTTCGCCTGACACCTTTTTCATCGACACAAAAAAGGCCATCGAATCATCGATGGCCTTTTGAATGAAGGGGTGCGCGCGGGGCTACGCAAGGGCGGGCTGGCGGCGTCGTGTGCCTGAGCGTGCCGCAGCGGCTTCCTCGCGCTCCCAGTCGACGCGGCAGTCCGTATTGCAGAACAGATGCCCGGCGGGCAACTCCTCCTCGCAAAAGTGGCAGTGGCCGTTGGCGGTGAGGGTGGGCTTGGCGGTGCGAGCAGCGAGCAGCGCTTGCTGCATGCGGTTTTCCTGGAAAATGTCGGCGATATCAGCTTCGTTGGCCATGAGGGTACTCCTGTTGTCCTGTTGATGAAAAGTGGCTTTCATGTGTAGCAACAGGGCGCGCCGGACGAACTTTAGGCCGAAAAAAGAGCAGCCGTGAAGCTGCTCTCGGGGGAAATGAAGGGTGCTGCGGACTATTCGAGCGAAGCAGTCAAGAGGCCCACGTCTTGTGTGAGGGTGGGCGTCAGGAATGCGGCGTCAACTTCGCTGGCCAAGGCAAACAGGGCAGTGCGGAACTCGAGGACATCGTCCTCAGGTGTCGCCATTGCTTTTTGCAACCAGGGGTTGGCTCGGGCAATGACACAGGTTCCGTTGCCCATGGTCTGCCAGGGCAGGCGATTGATGGCGTAGTGCTCGGGATTGTCCGGGAAGGTTGGAGGCAGGTCAGCTTTGGCCGCGTCAACCACCACTTTGAAGTGGTGCCGCATGCGCACGTCTTGCCCATTGGGGTAGACGGTCGCACGGGCCACGCTGGTCAGTCGGACGCTTTGCAGGCTGTTCGCCCGCAAGAACCAGTCAACCAGGTCATAGGCGAAAACCATGAACGCTGCTTCTCGCAGCTCGGGGCGTTCTTCGGCCTGGCAAAGCTGCAGCATCGGCAAGAGCGAGGGCTCCAAAAAGATGTGCTTGGGGAATGTCATCGTAAAGATGGTCTGTTGTTGTGAGGGGGACCTGCTAACTATAGCGACACACCGCGGGGCGGCGCACGGGCGGAAGAAAGCCGCTCCAGAAGAATCTGGGGCGGCTCGAAATGAAGGATAGGAGACGACCTGCACAAGCCAGGACACGCAGCGGAGTTGCTGCGTGTCCTGCCGGGAACAGGTCACGCCATTGCAACTCCTCGACGCGAAGCCATGGCCTGCTGGAAAGCAGGGTGGACTCCACGTTCGATTGAGCGGTCCCTCTGTGCCGCAAGATTGGCCGCTTGAATCTTTGCCATCGTCCGGGGGGTGATGGCGCCGACTTTGCGGATGCACTGGTTAGGAACCAGCGACACCGTGCTTGCAACCCAGCGGCAAGGCTTGGTCCAGTTTGCGCGCAACACATCTTCCTGAGAAAACGTGTCGGCGGTCTGCTGGCCATTGCCTTTGATGCTGGTGGTGTATGCGAGAACGGAACCTTCTGCCGTGGAGAGCAGAACCACTGAATAGTGGTTGAGTACCGTACCGTTTGCACACACGAAATCTCCCAAAACCACGTCGCCTGCTTTGAACATACCGTTTTCCTTTCTGAGAACGGGGGCGACGTGCCCCCAAGAGTTGATGAGGGTCGTCTAGGAGCCTGAGGGCCTGCTTTGTGTAGCGACCGGCCGCATCGCTACACGGCGCAGGACAACTGCAACCACCGAAAGGACCCCATGACACCCTCCAACACCTTGCTCACCCTGACCTACCGTGACGCCGGCAACTTCAAGCGCCAGCTGGAGGAGGTGGTGCGCGGCGCCATCTCTGCTTCGCAGGTGGAACGCCTGAGCCGAAAGTTCGAGAGCGGATACATGCTCATTGCCGAGCAGCTCGGCTTGCCGACGCCCTCCTTTGAGGAGATGCCCGGCGAAGAGGACTGGCCCTCGGAAGAGCTCGACCACGTCTACACCTCGTGGGCGCAGTTCGAGGACGCTGACGGAGCGCCGGCGCTGAGCACCTTGCTGACCGACCGACCGCCGACCCTGGCCATGACCATCGACGAACTGGTCGCCCGCACCGAGGCTGTTCGGCGCTGGAACGTCAGCGACGAGTGGGACCGCATGGAACAAAGCGCTCGACGCATCGACGGCCCCTCCGTCAAGCGAATCTGATTCGAAGCCCCCCGCCACCCTCCAAGGTGCGCGGGGGGCTCTCTATTGCCGCGGAGTCAGGGGGCGATAGAGCCGGTTACCGGTGCCGCCCCCAGCAAGGGCAGCCGCGTGCGTTGCACGAAGGCCGCGTAATCCAGGGGACGGGTGACCGACACATCCCCCCGGTTTTCGATGACGTAGGCCCAGGCGCGCTGCCGGCCCTCGTCGTAGACCAGCTTGAACAGGTGGGTGGGCACCCATACCCGGCCTTTGCCAATGGTCGCGGGCGTGCCCTCAAACAGGGGCCCGCTGTAGACGAACACGTTGCCGCTGGCGCGCTCCACGTACTTGCGCACATCCGATTCAAGCTTGTTCCAGATTTTCCGGTTGTGGGTCGGGTCCTGCGGCACCATGTTCGAGAGCGCGAAAGACTGCGCCATCGCTCCGGGGGTGGGCGCGTTGCCGGCGGGGGCCAGGTGGCCCCTGTCTTTGCGGCCGCCGTCGGTGGCTGTCTCTCGGTAGTCCGACAGCTCCGCGCGCCCGGTCTTGGGCAGGCGCGGGTCGGCGTAGAAGGCATCCGTGCGTTCTTCGCCTTTGGCATCCCGAATCTGGGCGCGGCTCAAGCGCTCCACGACGACGAGGGGCGTTTTGCTCAGGGACGAGTGCAGCACGGCAAAGCTGTCCGAGCACAGGCCCACCGGGAGGTAGCGGGCGTCAAAGACGCGCTCGACCACGGGATTGCCTCCAGGGAACAGGCCCGTGCAACTGGCGAACCCCGGTGCGCGCTGGCCTGCGCTGTACAGCGCTTGTGCCGCAGACGCAGGCACCTCGCGGGGCTTGTACGCCTTCTCCTGCTTTTCAGGTCGAACCGAAAAGGCCTGTGACGCCAGCTCGGACAGCAGCTGTTCGGCGACCCCGCGCGCCTGCGCGACATCGGCAAACGACAGCAAAGCGCAAAGCGCCAGAGAGAGAAGAGGGCGGGGCAGGGTCGGTACGGGCATTCCCTCTGTAGCGACCCCACATATTTCATCAAAAGGCTAAAACTCGCCCCTATACCCGATGTAGCTTTGGGAAACCAACCCTCTCGAAAGAGAAACCCTCAAGGCTCCTTTGCGGTCTCCATGCCGCCACCCCGACGAAGCTTGTCCTCGCCGGGGTTTTTTTGCGTCCGCTCGGGCCGGACGGCCGAACCCTTGTAGCGCGGCGCGCGCGGCTAGCTATACGGGACAGGCCACCTTAGGAGAAATCATGCCAACACCAAAAGCTGTGAGCTTGCACTGCACCGTCGGAACCTCCGACAAGCTGTACGACATGCAACTGCTCCCCCAGCCTGACGGCACCTGGACGGTGACCGCGCAGCATGGAAGACGCGGCAGCACGTTGAAGCACCTGGTCAAACTCAAGGGAGCAACGTTTCACGCTGCTTCCAGAAAATTCGACGAGCTGCTCAACGAGAAACTTCACGTCAAGCACTATTTTCACGTGCCCCCGCACGGGGTATCCGCACTGCCTTTGCCGACCTCGGTTCCGGCGCCCGCAACAGCGGTCAAAAGTGTCCCGGTTCCTTCTTGGACGGGGGCGCTGGACAACCTTGCTGAAACGGCCACCTTCATGGGACTTGCGCTCACGTTGGTCAACCACCCCGACCGCGCGGCGACCAAAGCCGCACTGGTCTTGATGGGCGACCTGGCCAATGGGCTGCAAGACGGCATCGCTGACGCGGTTGCCCTGGGCGCGCGCAGTCCCGGCAAAGTGCTCGACAACGACGTGCTCAGCCCGGAGTGTCGGGCCTGGCTCGATGAGGTTCCGGTTACCACCCGGAACCAGCTGCTGAGCCACGTTCAAGAGCTCTGCCAGGCAGTTTGACCGCCACCTGCTTGTCCTGCTTTCGTCATTCATTTGAGCGCCCTTTACGGGGCGCTCTTTCTTTGCCTATACGAGAGAGGAATCATTTACAGGAACCACCATGAACTACATTTTTGTCCTCGGGGCTTCTGACCCTGAGATGGAAGCCATTGAAGCTGCCGTGACGGCGGCCGGCCATGAAATCCGCTATGCGCTCTTGGGCGGCATGCGGGTCCGCGCGGAATCTGCGCAGATGGCTTCGAGCCTCTCCGGCCCGTTGCCCTCCGACGCTGTTTCGGTTTTCGTGGAGTGCCATGTGCACTGCATGCAAGCCGATGTCTATGTTGACCACCATGCGCCCGGAGACCCGGGCTACGACTGCGCCCCCGCAGACTACCTCCGGGGCTCGTCCCTGGGTCAAGTCTTGACCCTGCTGGGCCTGGAGCCTACCGCGGAACAGCGACTGGTTGCAGCAGCGGACCATTGCCCCACACAGGCCTACAAAGGCCTGTGCCCGGGTGTGTGCCCCAAAGCACTCGCCGAGTGGCGCACGAGAACCCGTGCCGCGCGCCGGGGCGTGACGATTGAGGAGATGGAAGCCTCCATTCGTCGCGGCTACCGCATGCTCGCACACGATGCTGACCGTGTGGAATTCCTGGGGGCTCAATACCCCTGGGTCGACCGCCGCGACCAGTTCGAAATCCCTGAAGCTTCTGCGCGCTATGGACTCCCCTTCATGTACGCCGAACCGGTACGGGATGGGCGCAAGAAGATGGGCATCATGGGCGCCGAGCCGGAAGTCATTTCGGCCTGGATGGAACAGTGCGGACTGCACGATGTCTACGGGAACCCTTCCCGTGGCTACGCGGGCGGCTACGTTTGACCGTTATTTCTGACCTGGTGTGCTTCGGCTCACCAGGTTTTCTTGTGCCCGCTCAGGCTTCTGGCGCGGGTCCCCGCAGCAAGGCCAGCATCCTGAAGTAGGCCCGAAGCGTGTTCACCGCGTCGTCCCGCGCATTGTGCTTCTTTCCCTCGAAGGCAAGCCCCAGCTTGGTCAGTGCATGCGCCAAGCCCCCGCGACCCGCCCGGCCCTGGGCAAAACAGAGGGTCACGTACACCGTCTTGGCGTCAATCCAGCGTCGGCCAAACGGCGTTGCGGGCACCCCCACCTTTTCGCAAAGCGTGTGTGCGTCTTCCCCGCCCCAGGTCAGGGGATTGAGCTCCCGCTGCGCTTCATAGGGCGCCAGCCAGGCCATCAGGCCCTGATAGGCCTGCTCCAGGGTGCCCGCACCGGTGAGCTCTGCTTCGCGGATGCCGCACAGCTTGGCGATGCGGGGCTCCAGGGGCTCTCCGGGGTTCACCAGCGCACTGAACTTGTCGACGATGACGGAGGTCTGCATGTCGCCCAGCGCCGCGCCCACCTGGATGATGGTGCCCGACGGTTGGTTGAATTCCAGGTCAAGGGCCAACAGCAGAGGGCGGCAGGTGAGGGGGTAGGCAGGGGTGCGCATGGAAGCCTGGTGTAGGTCCCCGGTTTATCCCGTCCGGGCCGTTCGCTATAGGAATCAGGAAACATTTTCACCAAGGAGAACCCTATGTACCTGGATGAAGGCGCCCAAGGATGGCTGGCCGATATCGAAGTGCTGCACAACAACCGTTTTGACCTGGAGCAGGCGAAGCTGAAAGCGCAGCGCAGTGTCGAACGATGCGCATCCCCCGCCGGCAAAGTTCGCGCTAACGCGGCGCTCGCCGCCGCGGATGCCGCGCTCACGGCCGTGAACGAGGAACTCGTCGCTGAAACCGACAATTTCTTTAAACGCGTCCTGAACGTCACCAAGGACACCCTCGTCGCGCTTCACGAGCCCAACGGGAAAGTTTCGAAGTGCCTCGTCGCTTCGCATTTTTCCGCCCGCATGCTGTACGACAAGTCCGCTGTCTTCACGGTGCACGGAGCCTCGATGGCAACGACCTTGCACACCGGCGTTCCCCACCACGACATCCTCACCGCACGCGAATCGATGGACCAGCGCCTCGTGCCCGAAGTCTGACCCCCTCATTTCCAGCCGCCCCTCTCGGGCGGCTTCTTTGTTGGTATCGCGGATTGCTACTGTAAAACACACTGTCAGTGTATTTTGAGGTACAATGAAGACCTCGACATTTCAGAAACACTTGCCCAGTGAAAGTCAAACAGAACGTCAACATCACCCCCGCCGCCGCGGCACTCCTGGCGGAGCTCGGAGCGCATCTGCGCGGCTGTCGTCTCGAAAAGCGTCAAACCCATGAGCAGGTCGCCGAAGCGGCCGGCTTTAGCCGCCAGACGTTGTCGCGTATCGAGCGCGGCGACCCGTCCGTGGCCATCGGGCAGGTTGCTCGCTACGCCAACCTGGTGGACTCCCCCGCGCTGCTGCCCCCGGGCGGCGCCTCCGCTGAATCGGTTTCCCGCCGTCGTGTGCGGCGCACCGCCGCTGAACGCGACGCGCCCGTGGCCCAAGCGCACTGACCGCACCTTCGCCTCAACTCTTACTCCTTCATTTTCATGACCAAATCCAACAAAAAATCATCCCGCACTCGTGTCGGCGCTCTTCTGGGCACGGTGGTGCTTGGCCTGGTCCTGGGCGGCCTCGCCCTGGGCTCCCTGGGAACGCCCCCGAGCGCATCCTCCGCCGCGGCCACCCCGGAAGCCACCGACGCGCCACCCAAGGCGATTCCCTCCATGGCTGAGATTCAGCGCCGTGCGCAAGGCGTTTCGGTGGGCGCGGACGCAGCCGGCCCTTTCTACGTGTTCTTTGACACCCAGTGCCCGCACTGCGCGACGCTGTACCGTGAGCTCGAGCCGCTGCACGCTTCCGCCAAATTCATCTGGGTGCCGGTCGGAGTTCTCAGCAAGTTCAGCGTGCGCCAGGGTGCGACCATTCTCGGCGCGCCGGACCCGCTGGCTGCGTTGCAAGAGCATGAAAAGCTCATGGCCAAAGGCCCCGGTGGCCTGGCCGCCAGGAAGGACCCCTCCGAGGCGTCCGTCAAGGTGATGCAGTCCAACACCGAAGTGTTCCGCGACCTGCAAGCGCGCGCAGTTCCCTTTGTCGTCGGACTGCACGCCAAGACCGGGCTGCAGGTGACTCACCTGGGCTCCGGCACGACCGCCCAGATGGCCAAGCTGCTCGGGCTGCCGCTGCCCTGATGTTCGCGCCTCTGTGGGCCCGTTTCTATACGGGGCTGGTTCATCATATTTTCACAGAGGTCATCATCATGCGCACTTCCGAACGTCAATCCGCTCTCGTCAAACAACAAGCCAGCATTCCCGTGCTGACGCCCTCGATGCTGAGCCCCCATGAAGGCTTTGTCGGGGTGATGAAGTTTGCCGCCACGCTCCCCACGCGTGCCGGCGACATCGTTCGCGAACTGGAGAAGTACGAGCGGTCCTACCGCCTCGACGCCACGCTCCAGAAGATTCTGGGTATGGCCCGGCACACGGTCAACCGCCGCAAGCCCCGCCTTCACTGAACTCCTTCTTCGGCTCTCCTTCGGGAGAGCCTTTCTTTTACCCTAAAATGTGACAAGACGACCATGCTGTGCTAAACTGAGCACATCATGTCAAGCCACGTCGTCTTCCTCTCTGACAGCAATCTGGTGCTCCTGGGCAACTATGAGCGGGAGCTCCTTTCGGTGCTCACGGGGCTGACCGTTGCGGAATCCGTGCCATTGCCCCTCGCTCGGCAGCTGCTGGAGCAAGCCAAGCAGGGCGCGGATGCGCTGGCCATGCCTGTTCTTCAGGGCACAGCCCTCGCGCTGGTGCGCCAGCTCGAGTCTGAGCTGCCCCCGGCAACGGCTGTCGATGCCCCGCTCCCGCATTGAGCGCAGGCCCGGGACGGGTGGGGCGCGGAGGCTAAACGTGCTCGCTAAATGTGGATGCTGTTCCACTTTTAACCTGAGTCCCATGCGCCTCGCCTGCACCCTTCTCCTCGCCCTTTCGCTGCCCACCCTCGCCTTGGCGCAGCCCAGCGGCTACCGTGCCCTGGAAGAACTGGGCGACACGCGCCAGGAAGCCCGCCAGATTCGTGTCTTTGAGGCCCGGGCGGGTGAGTCGGTCAAAACAACCTTGACCCGCTGGTCTGTGGCCGCTGGCTGGGCCAAGCCGGGTTGGCAGCTGCCGGGCGACAGCGACTTTGCGCTGGCAAGCACGGCGCGCTTTGAGGGCGACTTCAAGACCGCCACCCGCTCCCTCATCAGCGCGCTGCCTTCGGGCACCGGGCTGGCAGTTCGGTTTGACGAACCCGGCCGCAGGGCCGTTGTCTTCTTGCGCGACCGCCCCACACAATGACGCGCGCCTGCCCGGCTTAAAAGCTCGGTGCCCCGACCCGCCCCTCGGCCGCTGCACGCGCCGCTGGGGCTTTTTTTGCGTGCGGAGCGTGCGGCCCTGACGATACGGTGGTTTTACATTTTAGAGCAACCTCTCTAAATTGACGGGAGCAGAGGCCCTTTTCGTTCCCGGTGACTATACGAATCGTTACCGAGAACTAAATCAACTCTGAATGAACGACTCTACTCGCTCCCCTGGCCGCCCCCGGCTTTACGCATCTTCGTCCGAGAAAGCCCTGGCGTTTCGCCAGCGCCTGGTCGCTGGTGGGTACCTCCGCAAAGAGGTGCTGGTGTCTGCGGATGTCGCTGAGCGGCTGGCGGGCATCGCCAAGACGCATGAAGTGTCCACCGTGGATGTGGCGTCTGCTTTGCTGGAGCACGGCCTGGCCGCGTTTGAGCAGCAAAGCAGTGTGCTGCAGCCCGCGAGAGCCGCTTCGCTGAATGGGGCTGCTTCTGCTTTCGGTGCCATGAACGTGGTGGGCGCCAGCGCCGGCCCGGTTCTCTCCGCTTCCCCGGGGTTCGCGCTGTCGGCGCCGTCCTCGACTGCGGTCAACCCCATCCTCGATTTTTTCCAACGCCGAAAGGACTCTCTCAATGGCCCACAACAGCCCTAACCCCGTCATGAACTTCTTCGACCTGCGCGCAGCAGCCATCCCCAGCCCCCGCCTGGGCGGCCTCGCCGAGTACGCCTCCGGCGCAGTCAAGGCGCCCCTGCCCGAGAACGTTCGGGCGCTCCTGGCCAAACCCGTGTCCTACTTCAAGGAGATGGCGCACTCGGGTGCGGTGCGTGGGGCCCCGTTGACCCAGGTGGCCTTTGCGCTGGACCGTTCAACCTCCATGGGCCCCTACCGCGATACGGTCATCACCGGCTACAACGCGCAAGTGGAGGCTACCCGCCTTGGCGCCGCCTCAGTGGGTGAGACGCGGTTCACCGAAGTGCAGTTCGACACCCGTGCAGTGCTGCGCCAACTCGCGACGTCCCTGGACAACGTGCCGGCGCTCACGCTGGAGAACTACCTGCCGCAGGGCTGCACCGCACTGTACGACGCGCTCGGCCTGACCATCGCTTCGCTGCTGGACACCGAGGGCATTGACAACCCGAACACCGCTTGCCTGGTGACCCTGTTCACCGACGGGGAAGACAACAGCTCGGTCACCTACGACCCTGCGGTCCTGGGCCAGGTCGTGGAACGTCTGGAAGCCACGGGCCGCTGGACCTTCGCACTCCTGGGCCCCAAAGGCAGCATTGACTCGTTGGCCCAGCGCCTGAAGGTGGCACGCTCGAACGTCCAGGCCTACGACCCCGCGTCACGCGCATCGGTGCAGCACGCCTTCGCCAGCACGGCGATTGCCGGCTCCCAGTACATGAGCATGCGGGCCATGGGCGCTACGCAGGCCAACGCGCTGTACACCTCGCAGGACTGAGGCACGTCGCCGACCGCACGCAAGAGCGGGGCTTCGAAAGCGAAAAGGCACCTCCGGGGTGCCTTGTTCGTGGGTGGCGTGTAAGCCGTGGCGTGCACAACCGGTGCAAAGCAATGAAAACGCCAGTCAAAGCTGACACCGCGCGACCTGCTCAGGCGCCGCCGCGGTGCAAAGCGTTGGGCTCCCCCGGCGTTACCCGAAGGCCTTCTTTGGTGAGCTCGAGGTGCTGAGGGGTGCCCGCCCCGGTTCGCTCTGCGCACAACAGCCGCTTGCTCAGAAGCGCTGCAACCAAGAGCGCGTCCTGCCGGGCCGCTTCGGAGAGTTCGAAGCAGTGTGGTGGGATGATGATTTTGAAGGACAGGGCGCTGGCGGGTTGTTGGGCGGAAGTCGGACAGGCGACCACGGACAGGCCCAAAGCCAAGAGGACCAAGCTGAAAGAGGAGGAGCGCGCGACCATGTCTCCTGTCTAGCCATCACCGTCCCGCCACGAAGCGACAAAAGAACACGGCTACCCGGAATTTCGGGGGGAAGGCTAAACCCCTGACCTACAGAACAGGCTCATGCCTGTTTCGACGTTTGTCCGCGCCCACCGCTACCGCCTCGCTCCGGAACTCAATCCCGGCAAGCTGGCCGCGCTCGAAGCCGTGCACGCCGAGTGGGTTCGCACCCTGGCGCAGGCCTTCCATTGGCACTGGACACCCTTCCTGAGTGGGGGCCTGTTCCCGTACAAGCCCGCCTGCTCGGGCCCACATTCCACATTTCCCGCCACGCGCCTGGTCACGTCCCAGAAAGACATGATGGCGCGCGCCATCGAAGGCCAGGCCAAGGGCTGGGCCTCCAACCTCAAGAACCGCATCGCGCGCAGCGTGATGAGCTCCGAGGCGTTGGCCGGGCTGCCGGTGCTGCGCCGCCAGCTGCTGTGGGTCAACGCCATGCGCGCCTGGCTGCTGCCGCTGGACAAACAGCGAGCCCTGCTGGCGGCTCAGCCCCACAAAGCCGAAGCGCTGACCGAGCTCTCGCCCCAGGCGAGCCGCTGGATGCGGAAGATGGCGCGCCGCTACATTGAGCAGCACCGGCTGCCCGACCCCCTTCAACTGCCTCTGCAGGTCAACCAGCTCAGCTCGGTGATGGCGCCGGCTCAGGAAACACGTTCCCCGTGGGCCTGCCGCTGGCTGACGGTATCCACGCTGGAGCGTGGGCAACGCATCGCCCTGCCTGTGATGGACAACCCGTACGCGCGGGCGCTCGGCGGCATCGAGGCCACCACCTTCTCGCTGCTGCGCCAGGACCACGGCTGGGAGGTGCTCGCCGCACGCAAACAGGAGACCACCCCTTGGACCGAGCA
>Ga0209416_1000465_pt1 | contig 41854 bp, 51 predicted proteins | sample RifGroF1_FD_184001 | JGI IMG/M metagenome (GOLD analysis project Ga0209416, IMG submission 184001) | Groundwater microbial communities from Rifle, Colorado, USA - Groundwater F1 (SPAdes) (version 2) | ecosystem: Environmental > Aquatic > Deep subsurface > Groundwater | place: Rifle, Colorado...
CGAAACGGAAGCCATGAAGTGGGGCCGGAAGTTGGAACCGTTCGTGGCCGATGCGTTCATGGATCGTCACCCGGAATACCGGCTGGTCACGCCCCCTGAATATCACATGGTGTGGCATCCCCAGTTGAAATTCATTTTCTGCACGCCGGACCGGTTCCTTGATCCGATCAACGGCGCTCCTGCTGCGGGGTTGCAATTGAAAACAGTGGGTGGCTACGCCATTCGCCACTGGCCGGAAGATAATATGCCAGACCGGTATCTGGTTCAGTGCATCCATGAGAATGCCTGTAATCCAGAGCGGAGCGTTTGGTTTCTTGATGCGCTGGTTGGCGGCCAGGCTGAGCGCGAATATCGGATCGAGCGCGACCTGGCGCTGGAGCATGAAATACTCCGTCGGCTCTCGGCCTTTTGGGAGGACCATGTAATTGCCCGTGTTCCGCCGCCATTGGATTCGACACCGGCGAGTGACCGGCTGCTGAAGCATCTGTACCCGGCTGCGGGGCAATTTGTTCGACAGGCCACAGCACGGGAGGCCGCCCTCTTGGATGAATTCCGCGAACTGAGAATTCGGTATTCGGGAGTCGAGGAAGCCTATGATGCGATCGAGAACCGGGTCAAAGAACTGATCGGCACTGACAAGGGCCTGGACTGGATTGGCGGCCGGGTCCTGTGGGGGTCTGTCAGCGGTCGCAGAAGGACGAATTGGAAAGCTGTGGCCGATGCATTGAACGCGCCCGCAGAGGTCGTCGAGGCGCACACTGAAGTATCGGCGCCGTTGCGCCGGTTCACCGTGAAACTGAACGAGGATGAATCCAATGGCTGAGACAACCGCCGTCGCTACTACGGCAAAACACAGGGCAATTGCCGCCCTGACGAATGACCGCGTACTCTCTGCAATTAAGAGTGTCGCCACGAAGCACATGACCGCTGAGCGGATCGTCAAACTGGTGGTCGGGGAATTTTCTCGCAATCCAAAACTTGCCGATTGCACCCCTCAGTCGATCATCCTTTGTGCTCTCGCTTTCTCGCAACTGGGATTGGAACCTGGACTACTGGGGCACGCATACATGATTCCTCGCAAGAACAAACACAATGAGAATAAGTTGGAGGCCAATTTCCAACTTGGATACAAGGGGAAGATCGCCCTGAACTTCCGATCTGAGATGTTTGAATTCATCCACGCCGAAGTAATCTACCGCGATGACCGATTCGAGTACGAATACGGGTCGTCAGCATTTTTGCGTCATGTCCCGAATCCCGATTCCGAGAATCGCAAAGACTCTGATATTGTGGCCGCCTATGCCATTGCCCACCTGAAGGGTGCGACGCGCCCCGTCTTTCGCGTCATCACCCGCAAGCAGATCAATGAGCATCGGCGCAAATCGCAGACGGCGGATAGCGGGCCGTGGGTTGAGCATTTCCCGAAAATGTGTTGCAAGACGGCCATTCACGAAATTGAAACCTACCTGCCCATGTCTACCGAGGTCGCCACGGCGCAAGCACTCGAAGAGAAATCGGATGAGGGCGAACTCTCATTTGCGGATTTCGGCGAAGTATCGGTGGAGGATGCGCTCGTCAATCCGGTCACCGAATCCAACGGTGGAACCGCTGGCCTGAAGAACAGATTGGATGTCCCATGACTGACACTCCCGATTCCCGGATCATTCCGGGAATGGACCCGACGCCGACAGATGACGAACGCAGGAGGGGTTTGTGCCTCAGTCGATCTAAAGATGATACACCTGCCATTGTTACTGCGCTGGCCGCCTCCCGAGTCGCCACGGCGCGGGCTATGATGGAATGGGCAGGCGAATGGTTAGACGCTCATCCGTACGTGTCTGCGTGGATTGGGTTGAACCATGTCCTTGCCGCCCACGACGCGGCGGTCGCCGAACGGAAGAACGAAGGCCGTGATGTCCAGTAAGAAGAACGGTCTCTACCTCGAAACCACGTCGATCGATCCGTCGAAAACAGTGGGTGAGATTCATGCGTTGCTGATGCGGGCGGGCGCGGGCAAAATCATGACCGAGCAGTCGGGCGGGAAAATCATCGCCATGCAGTTTACGATGCAGACTCCACGGGGAGAGGTGCCATTCTGCTTGCCGGTTCAATCGGAGCCGATTTTCACTTTGTTGCAGAAACGGCATTCACCTAATTTGCGTGAAAAGAACAAAATCCATGACCGTCTCCAGGCAGAGAGAATTGCCTGGCGGCTGGTCTTTCGATGGTTGCAGGCACAGATCGCATTCATTGAAACCGGGATGGTGACAACGGTCGAGGTATTTCTGCCCTATGTCGCCATGTCCAGCGGGGTCACGTTTTACAAACAGATCGAGGCGGCAGGGTTCAAGTCATTGCCGCTGCTGGAGGAGAAGCGATGAGAATCCATCTCCCCTGGCCGCCCAGCGTCAATCACTATTGGCGATCTAACCGAGGCCGTCATCACATATCGCAAGAAGGACAAGCGTACCGCGATACTGTGGTAAGTCTGAGCCTGATTGAACACTGGCAGAACCTCTTTGGACTACACGACAGAATTTGTCTCTGGATCACAGCCCACCCCCCTGACAGGCGAAAGCGGGACCTGGATAACATTGCTAAAAGTTTGTTAGATGCATTGCAGAAAGCCAGCGTGTACCCCGACGACTCGCAGATTGATCAACTGACAATTCTACGCGGACCCATCAATCCACCCAAGGGATCAATCGAGGTCGAGATTCAGGCCGCGGGGGGCGTATGAACTCATTCACGTCATTCGATGATTTTCTCGGGCGCTGCCTGCCGAATTACTACCGCAAACTGATGATGACCGGCGATCCCAGGAAGGCCGGGGAGTGGGCGGCAGGTGAGATTTTTCGTCAGATAACATCAGCAGTGGGGCAGCCCTGAAATCGCCGCTGGGGCGGCAAGCCCTGAAGAGATCAACGTGGAACTGGGGGAAGAATGATCCTGAAAATCGTTCGCTGTGACGGATGTGAAATTCATTCCCCCAGGCTGGACGAGAACGGAATCGCCTTGCGCAACATATTGCGCGAGGACTTCCGCTGGCACTCTCTGAGCAAGCGTGATTTTTGCCCTGCGTGCTGGAACATTAGAAAGCCGAAGTCAAGGCGGGGGACCGCCCTGAAATCGCCGTACCCGGCTGTCGCCGCACTGCCTGCGGCAGGAAAGGATGGAGATGTGAAATGAATGCGCCGAAAACGATTGTGAAGGGCGGGAAGGTGCTGACAGTCATTGGTGGGCCATTCCCCGGCAAGATCGGCGACCCGAACAAAAAGCCGAATCCATGCGGACATTTCACGCTGACGGTCGTCTGTACGTGCAAAGTCCACGAACACGTCTGTAAGGGATGTGGCCGTATCTGGGCTGATCACACAGATGGGCATTACGAAATAGCCGACCCGCACAAGAGAACGACGAAGGAGCCCCCACAGTGAGCTACGTCGCAAAAGACCCCGACATCCGGGTTGCCCAAGTTTTTCAGCAGAAGTGGGAGCCGCTCGGTATCGATGGCGTAATTATCCTGACTATGAAGAAGGGCGTGATCACCGGTGGCGTCACCTACGGGAACACGAAGCGGCTCTGTGCTGACTACGGCACAAGGCTGGATGAGCTCATCAACACGGGCGTCAGGCCATGAAGGAGAGAACGCTGTGCCAAAAACGAAGATCGAATGGACCCAAAGCGCCGACGGATCGGCTGGGTATTCCTGGAACCCTATCCAGGGCACCATGGGCAAATCGCATCGCCCCCATACGACACCGGGGTCGCGAACACCCCGCCAAAGCGAAATCCATGACATGGTCGACTCGGTCATCCTGGCGAAATTCGGCGGTTCGTTCCTCGACTGGCTTGTCCAGGTCCGGGCATTGGGCGGCGTGGACAAGCTGCCAGGGCAGAGAATTACCATTGCGAAATGAGCAAACCAGGAGGACTGACAATGGCCGAATCGGGATGTGGAATCTATGAGAAATCCGGGCGGTTGAAGCGCCGCGTGGCGGTTGCGATGGTCATGAACGCGCTGGAAGAACTACCATGCCCGCTGCCAGGCGGATGGGGTGGCATCATGGCTGACGCCGCATGTTTCGGAACGAGTCACGACGTGAGTTGCGCTGCCCACGAAGGGCGGAAAATCATAGCCGGCGGTAAGCCCGTGGTGGCACAATCTCGCATTGAGCCATAATCTGGACAGGGGGTATCTAAGATGTCCGTCTCAAGCCAACTGAGCAAGGAATTGCGCCGTACATTTCCCGGTCTGACGTGCACCCGGCTGGAAACGATATGGCGCTGGGTGGTCGCCATGCCTGAAGGACGGGTGATGCTGCCCGACGCAGACCTGGTCAATCCCGAAGAAATCATTGTGGCGCTGCACCTTGCACGTCACCTGGCCTATCGGAACACCGCCGAACTCCAGAAAACCATCCGTGGGCTGTCGGCCCGTAGAAAACGACGGCTCTACACCAAGAGCTTCGGCGAAATCACGCCTTGACACGATCAGAATGCCGGGATAAGCTGCGGCCGGTGAGACCGTGATGCTCTACAGATATTGATCCCAAACCCTGTCCTGGCCGTGCGGCGGTCTCACCAACCCCCATGCACGCCAGGGCTGGGGGCGGGATTTTGCGAGGGTCGGAGTGGCAGAACCACCAGACGGCGATATTCGCAATCCACCGCAGGCACTCGATGTGGAAGTCGCTGTCCTGGGGGCCATGATGCTGGCAGCCGGCGCCGCTCCTGTCGTGATGGGGATCCTCGAACCAACAGATTTCTACCGCCCCGCTCATCAGAAAATCTACTCTGCCATGTACCGGCTGGCCGAACGATCGGCGCCGATCGACATCGCCACGGTCGCCAGTGAACTGGAGAAAACTGGAGACTTGCAGAAGTGCGGCGGGCCGAACGCGCTGATCGACATCGCCGCTTCGGTCTGCACGGCAGCCAGCGCACCCGCACACGCGAGGATTATCAAAGACAACGCCCTGTTGCGGCAATTAATAGAACACGCCACTGATCTGGCCGAAGTCTGCCGGAATCACCCTGGCAACATCGCCGAAATGATCGGCCAAGCGCGGAACCGCCTGGATACTATCGCCTGTCGTGCTGAGCCTGGACGACAGCGCAATGAGGGAGTAACGCAGATGATGGACACGATTCAGCCTGAAGCCATCGACTGGATGTGGAAACCGTGGATACCGCTGGGAAGCGTCTCCATTCTCGAAGGGGATCCCAAAGTAGGAAAATCCACCATCACCTTGCAGCTCGCGGCGATTGTCTCCCGCGGCTGGGGGTTCCCGGATGGCGACGGCAAGCCCGGCGCACCCTATGGACCCGCCAACGTGATCCTGATGAACTCCGAGGACCCGCTGGCAACCGTGTTGCGCCCCCGGCTGGATCATGCCGGAGCCGATTGCACCCGGATATTCGCGCTCACCGGTGTCCAATGGCGTAACGGCGCTGTCGACTCCGAGCGCATGGTCACGTTGCAGGACGTAGACACCATCGAACAAGCGATCATCAAATTTGACGCCAAACTGGTCATCATCGACCCCATTCAAGCATACTTTGGAGCTGGCGTCGATATGCACAGGGCCAACGAGACGCGGCCGGTCTTGGCAGGACTCGGAGCTATTGCCGAACGCCAGCGGTGCGCCGTGCTCCTGGTGAGACATTTGCGGAAAATGGGTGGATCCGCGACAGCCCACGGCCTGGGCGGCGTGGACATTTTCGGCTACGCCCGGTCGATACTCCTGGCATGGCGGGACCCCGACGACCCCAACCGCCGCATTCTCGCCCACACGGCCACCAATTTCGCCCGCGAGGCCAAGTCCCTGCTCTACACTCTCGATGATGGATTCCGCTGGTGCGGTGTCGATGACCGGACTGCCGAAGACCTGGCCAACCAGCCACAGCAACGGGGAGAACGCAAGCCCGCCGCCGACCGAACCGCCGAATGGCTGCACTCCCTGTTGAGTGATGGCCAGATACCGGCCAATGAGGTCTATGCCAAAGCAGCCCGGGAGGGCTACGGAATTGGCAGTGTCAAAGCCGCGAAAACCATGCTTGGTGTTGAATCATGCAAGGTCGCTGCAATCTGGGTCTGGAAACTCCCCAACGCTCAATAAGAAGAACGCTAACCCCCACGACTGCCGCCATTTAGACCATATTCGCCACGCGGCGAACATGGTCCACAAACGAAAAGGCCGCCCAAAACCCGGACGGCCCCCTCGTAGTTCTTCCGCGATCTCTCAGAAAATGAACCGCATCACCTGCCAGGCAACCCAGCCCCAGCACAACAGACCGATCGCCACAACCCCCGTCTTCAACCACCGCGTAAATCTCATTTCGTCTCTCCGTTCTGTTGTTCGATCTGTTGCATCCGACGCGCAACCGACTCCCGCATCGCCCGATGTGGCTGACGTTTCCCCGACTCCCATGCCGCCCATGTTGCCGCTGTCACCCCGACCATAGCGGCGCAGATCTCCTGGCTGATGAGCCAGTCAGGACGCATCCGCGGCAATCCCAGCCGAAACGCACGGCACTTCTCCGACCATGCTGGCCCGGTCATGGCTGCACCTTCGCAATCGCGGCGCGAAGCTGTGCGAGTAACGGATTGCCGCCCGGCGGCGGATTATTGGCACAGATCACCTCACAGATCATGGCATAATGCGCCTCCGCCGCCCGGCACGCCTCCAGCAATTCCGGCGCAGCCGCCAACAGACGAGCGTCCGCAAACCTGGCGCACTGGGCAATGTAAAAACTGACATTTTCTGAGTCTGAAAGAACGCATGGAAACCCTCCCGTCCCGTCGTTAAAAGCAGTCCATGGCCCCGGTGTGTGCTTCTCCTTGCTCATTCGATTCCCCTCTCGGTTGACTAGGCTGCCACTTGTTCCTGATTGAAAAGATCGACAGACTTTGCAACTGGTTTGGACTTGGCTTTCTCCGCTTTGAATGCCGACCTGGACTCCGCCGTCACCCCTTCCGTCTGGTCAATCCCAAAAATTGACGCCAAAGCAAAGTGAAGATCCCCCGCATCAGTGGTTTGGGGTTTCCCTTCTTCCAATTTCGGTGCGCCAATCGGCACCCAAATGCCGTACCCATGCTCACCCTTGCGTACAATTCTGTCAGCCTTGCGCCACTGGTCGAAACCACCGACCACCGACGCCTTGCACCCCTGGTACATGACCATTAGTTGATTGTGGACCGACAATGCATGCCCCGCAATCGTGGTGATACTGGTACTGCCAATCGCTTGAGCTTGTTGTTCTGGTGTCATGCCACTGATGCGTTTTGCTAATTCGCGCATTCTCTGGCGTTTCTCTTGCGCCACTGCCCTTTGTTCGTCCGTAACATGCCGTCCCATGTCCGCTTCTCCCTTTCGGCCTACTCGCTTAACATTTCGCCCATTTCGATCCGACCTAAACACTCCCGAAAATTCTGACTGCAACGGTTGACAAGCTTGATGTATTCACTCTCTGGCCTACCGTCCAAACCCTCCAGTTCCGCAATGGTTTTTAACCGCTTTGCAAACTTCGGAGTCACACCTTGACTCCCAAGACTCAGACACACGCACCGACTCGCAAATGGCCCAGCATCCATTTTTGTCTCCTCGAACAAATCATTCCCTTCGTGCGTGGTCGTGAAAATGACCACCGTGTTGCTCCGAAGCCCCTCTAAAACGTCCAGAAGAATCTCGACAATCGGCTTGCTAAGCCCATGCGCTTCGTTTACAATCAACGCATAGCCAGGTTTCTCCCCCATAGCTACGTAAGCCCAATGATCCTGTAATTCCCGGAGACTGCCAACCGTCAACTGCCGACCGACTATCTCCCTGGTATTCCATTGATCGGCTACATGACTCGCAATGATTCGCGCCAGTGTGGTCTTGCCAACACCGCTCTTGCCCGTGATCCAAAACGCCCGGCCTCCAAGATTCGACCGCATTCGCTCAATTACTGCAACCGACTTCTCTTGCCCGATTACTTCCGATAGACTGGCCGGTCTGTACTTCTCGCTTAGATTCATATTGAACCTATCCCCTCGGCACGCCCCCCCCACGTTGGCGCCGTCATTGGTCACTCTCCGCCCCGATCGCTTCGATTGCCGCTGACTCATTGGCATGAGGCCCAGACCACGCCCAGGCGTTCCCAGTTTCGCCCTCATCCGTCTCCGCAGCGTACCATCCCAACTGGCAGCCGTGAGCGTCGTCAAAGTGTTTCGGAATGGCGTAAAATGACACCCATTCCCGCGTACCGTCCGCATTCTTGGTCATTTCTCCTGTGACAATCATTACATCCTCCTTTTCCCCGCCGACCCCATTGCCAACGGTTACATCTATATAATCGGAAATGCTTCTGGAAATGTCAAGGGAAATCTTGCGGTTTTCGCTACTCAACCTAAATCTGTATGATTCTGGACAGCTACCCGAAAACGCCAATACCAATGCCAATGCACCTTGTAGGACTCTATCCCCAATAACGCCTTGGCTTTACGTAATGGCTCCAAACGCAACCCCACCTTCGCGCCAGCCCCCACTATCTCCCGGAAAGACCGCCCACCATCGGCCAAATACACCCGCAAAAACGACTCCGCTCGAAACTGAACTGTCTGATGATCTGGCGCCGACGATAACCCATGCGCCGTATCCCAAGCTACAAGTTCCGCTTTCTGCCGCGCCCTGATCTCTGTGAACTCCCGCAAATGCCTAAACTCTAATTCCTCACGTGTGGTTTCCATTTCGCATTCCTCCTAACCACAATACGAAAATACCCTGGAGAATGTTGGTATGTGAAGGTAGTAAGATCGCCAGACCCCCCACCACACACACGAAAATCATCCACCTTCTTGAACTCAGAGACCACAAAATAAGAAAACCAAACATCGTGTAAGTATAAGAGAGACAATAATATAATATATTAAAATTCGATTCGCGAGGACGACTTCATGTAGATGGATGATTTCTCTCTGTTTGTGCCACCATCTGCCGATCTTCGTACGTTGATGTACGTTCATTGTCTATGCACTAAAATTGTGCGCGAAACTGCACCAAGTGATTCATTTGCAACACCCATCCGTCATCCACGCGCGATCAATAATATATTTACGTGATCAGCTCGAACCGACATGAGTCTATTCCGATAGAGTGCAGGTCCGCAGTGCCACCGAAAGACGACGCGATTAGGGCCTCTTGGGGGCACTTTCTCCACTGGTCCGGCCCCAGGAGTCGAACGCTGGCGCGAATCGCCGACCTTCCCTGCCAGGCGGCCCGAATGGGGGAATTGGCGGGGGCAGTCACTGCCCCTATTTCGCTGCCGCAGGCTGTGGTTGATCATGGTTGTGCCAAAAACCATCGTCAAACCATCGTCAAACCATCGTCAAACCATCGTCAAACCAGATCAAAACAACAGCGCTGGCATGGGGAATAGGGGCATGGTGTCCCAGGGCGACAATCTGGGAGTCTTTTTTCCATTGTCCGGTAACACGATCCCTACGAGGGAGAGGGGGGCATATATAAATCGGGTAAGGAATCCCTTGTTTCGGTTGTTTGCGGAAATTTCTTGACAGTTAAGGGTGGTATACGTATGGATTTTGGCATGTCGAGAGTGGGGAAGCGTTCAGGATCGGGTGGTGATCTGGTTTTAGTTCCGCTGAGTGATGTTCGTCCGAGTATAAGTCGGAACGACGTATTGGCGGGGGAGTTAATCCGTGGGGGGATAGATGCTCGGAGGGTAGCGCAGGAGTTAGAGCGGGCGTTAAGTGCTGAGTATTTGGTAAAGCGTTGGGAGAAGGTGGGGGGTTCTTGGATTGCGGTGGAGGTAATGCAGCCTGACTGGCGGACGCGGATGTTGGCGATAGAGAAGATCATCAAGGTTCAGGGGTGGGAGTATTTAGTGGAGCGTCTTCCTGAGGGGTCAGTTCCGCGTGATTTGCTGGTAATTTACAAGGAGTTACGGGTAAGTGGGTTGAGTGTTGAGGAGTTGCAGGAGAGGCATCGGCGGGATGTTGGGGCGGGGTTGGTGGAGGCAGTTGTGGAGGTCGTGGGGGGTGTTGGTGGGAGTTCCTAACCGTTCATTGTTGGAGGCTGCGATTGTTGCGGACGAGTTACGTCGTCGTTTGCGGACGGATGGTGGGGAGATGTTTGAGGCGCAGGGGTATCAGGCGGCGTTTTTTGAGCACACGTCGAAGCGGGTATTGGCTCATGGTGGGAACCGGAGTGGAAAGACGCGTTGTTGTGCGCAGTATATTTACGAGAAGTTAGTTGGGAAGCGTGGTGGGGTTGGGCCTTTTCATTGGCGTGCGTGTGGGAGTGGTTGGGAGGAGCATGTTGAGAAGGTTTTGGTTCCGATGTTTGAGCGGATCATTCCGCGGCGGTTTTTGGAGGGGGACAAGTTCAATTATTCAAGTCGGAGTCATATGTTATTTTTCAAGGATGGGAGTGATTTGGAGTTTATGAGTTTTGATCAGGATCCGGAGAAGGGGGCGGGTCGGCCGTTGCACGGGGTGTGGTTGGACGAGAGTTATGCGTGCAGCAAGCGGTTTCGGGATCAGTGTTTAGCGCGGTTGCTGGACTATCACGGGGAGATGATAGCGAGTTTAACGCCGGAGGATGGGGATGCGAGTTGGGAGATTGAGTGGTACGAGAAGGCGCGGAGCGGGGATCCTGACTACCAGAGTTTTCGATTTCCGACGCGTGAGAACAAGTACATCAGCAAGGAGGGAATTGCGCAGTTGATCAGGGATTGCGGGGACGACGAGGTTCAGATTGCGATTCGTTTAGACGGGGATTTTGCGAGTGTGGGGGGAAAGATTTATCCGAGTTTGAAGGCATTGTTTCACGTGAAACATTCGCACGAGGTGGGGGTTTCGGAGGATTGGGTGAGATTCATTGCGATTGATCCTGGGGTATCAAAGGCTCATGCTTTGCTGTGGGGGGCGGTGGGGCCGGGGAACCACATTCACTTTTACCGGGAGTTGTCGATGGGGGGGGAGATTGGGCCGCTTTGCGACACAATCCGGAGATTTTCGGCTTTAGACGGTCCCATCTTCAATTTTTTTCTTGACGGGCACTGGGATTGGGACAATCGTGTAGCGGCGATGGGGGATTCGCACGAGCCGTTGAACATTGAGCGGGAGTTTATCAAGCATGGGATACCAGTTGTCAAAGCTCCGAGGGACATTCGTAATTGGATCGGGATTGATCAGGTTCGGCAGCGGTTGCGTCCGGACCCGATTACGCACATGCCGCAGATCACTTTCGATCCGGAGTGTCAGCAGACGTGGTGGGAGATGACGCATTATAGCCAGATCAGGCCTGGGAAGAACGATCCCAGCCGGCACAACCCGCGGATTCGCAAGGTGGACGATGATTTCTGTGACTGTGTGCGGATTGCGATCACGTCCAACCCTGTTTTCATGGGTGGGTGGGACGGTAGTCTGTCGTCCAATGTTGTTATTGGGGAATATGGACTGGGATTCTAACATAATTGGCTGGATCAGATCCATCTTAGGGATGGCGATCGGTTGGGTTGGTGTGCCGGTGTGCCTTATTGCGGGATCGGCTATTGCGGTCAGCAGCTCGCTGCTGGGCATAATTATTACGTCCTGCGCTTTATTGTGCTTTCTGGTTGCGTGTTGGCTTTTGGAATGGCCATGAAAAGAGAGACTGATGACTAATGGCATAATCATCAACATCGAACTTCCCGATTGGCCCCCATCGGTACTTTGTTTGCGCGATACCGGAGAATGGTGGGTAGAACAATCTAACATCGGGAAGAATTTGAATCCTCAAATCGTCCGGCTGGCCCTTTCCGATGCAATGATAATCTTGGATAAGGCCTTTCAATCTATTGTCAAATGCCGTTTGGGATTTGGTACAACTGCGTATATGAATCATCTGAAGGTGGAACCAGAAGGCGAATCTGATGACTGAAACGCCGCTTTACCAGGGCGAGCCTGTTACTTGGGACTCACGGGACACCAAAGAGCGTGCCCGTAAGATGGTCGTTTGGGCGCTCTCTGTTTCCTTTGATTACTATCGCAAGCTTCGCCGCAATTTCAACGAATACTTCGATTTGTACACGAATCAGCCGTTGAAGTTGCGGCAGACCAACCGTATTCGTTCCAATGTGCCGTCGGGCCGGGTTCCGGAGATGGTCGACACCTATGTTGCCGATCTCCAGAACCAGATTATGAGTAAGCGTCCCGTTGTAGGGGTCATTCCCCAGGAAACCGGCGACATCGAAACGGCTGCTGCTCTTGAACAGTTGCTTCAATACGACATGGACAATTGGACCGAAGACATGGGGCCGTTGCCGGCTGTTAATATGACGTTGTTACAGGCGTGTCTTTGGGGATCAAGTCCCTCGAAGACAGTCTGGACCCAGCGCGTCAGGTCCATTCCCATGACCGGAATTCTTGATCCTGAAACAGGGAAGGAACTGACGCAACTTTCCATCGGTTTTCAGGGTCCGATTGCCGAACCTCTGTTTCTTTATGACGTTCATCCCCATCCTCAGAAAGTTTGGCCGGAGGATCACTATCCTGTTGTGCACGTGTCGTTCAAGTCCTACGATGAACTGCTGGCGCTCAAAGGAATCGTCTATGACGATGATGTGGACCTGATCCCGGATCGCAAAGACATGCCGCTTCTTCTTGGCGATGCTGCCGATTTGTATATTGGTGCTTGTGGTGATGTTTTTGAGCGTGCTGACCAGCGTGTCAGACTGGGATGGTCAGATGATTCCCGGCTCGAACCGGATGGAATCATGGTTGCCGAGTGCGAGTGTATGTTCCGGCCCAAGGTGGACTGGACCGATACGGCGGGCAGGAAGCATAAGGGCGACCAGCCTGTCCGGACGATCATCACTGTTGCCAATGGTCTTGTCATTCGCGTCTCTCCTGGGCCGTTACCGGAGGGGATGTCGGTCTATCAGAACGCAAAGATCAGTCATCTTCCTGGCCAGTGGTACGGTATCGGGCTGGTACAGAAAAACCGGCCGCAGGTTCACGTCGAGGACACGATTCTCAACATGGTCCTTCAAAACCTTGCCCAGACAGTCAACAAACCCAAGATCGTGATTCCGCAGTATCTCGAATCCGGCCAGTCCCTTGACGATCAGCCTGGCGGGGTGATTCGCGCCAAGATGGGTGCTGATGTGCGCAACATCATGCGTGAGATTCCCATGTCGTCCATTTGGAACGATGCGGCGGGAATCCTGTCGTACATTGCTGGCCGGGAAGAAGGCGTTGGCGGCGCGACGGAATTGAAACAGGGGCGTGTCCCGGATCAAAGCCAGACGGCCACCGCATCGAATATCGCTATTCGTCAGTCCTCAATCCGTTTTGCCTTAGCCATGTCGTGGATCGGTGCAACCTTTTTTCGCTCTGGGGCGCGCAAAGCATACTACTACAACCGGGATTATCTTCAGACTCCCTTTGCGGCTCGCGTTCTTGGCGAAGAAGGACAGAATCAATGGTTCAAGATTCAGAAGACCGATTTTATCAACAATGTCGATTTTGTGTTCCTTGGTCCGCAGGAAATGGAAAGCGAGAATCTGCGGATTGCCCAGTTGCAGAACTTCCTCAAGGTGCTCTCGCCCCTGATGCAGGCTCCGTGGACGGAGGCGCCCATGAAGGAAACCATCATTCTCCTGGCCGACAAATTCAAGATCCCGAACATCGAACGTCTCAAACAGCAAATTGGATATGGCGCCCAACCAGCGCCCGCTCCGCAGCCCCAAGGGGCATCTCCAGGTGGGGGTGCCCCCGCCCCTGTCGGCCGCGCCGACCGCAGACTGGGTTCAGGCGGGCCGCCAACCGATTTCTCCAACATTGCCAAGTCTCTTGGCGGCATGCTGGCCGGCGCAACAAACCCAGGACCACGTTAGGAGACTACCATGCTGGATGCCGAAACCCTCGAAGCCATTGAAAAGGAAAGGCTGTTTCTTGCCTCTAAGGCGCCAGACGAGATTGCCACTCTGTCCAAGACTCTGGAGCGGGAGTTCGTGGCGCTTCAAGGGATCAGGGGAGAGCGCGAGCGTGCCGATGCCATTCACCGCTGGGGCGGCCTGAACCGCCTCCATGCCCTGCGTGCCATCCTGGAAGGATTCCAACCTACGCCCGAACCCGAACCTGCGCCCGAACCCGAACCTACGCCCGAACCCGAACCTACGCCCGAACCCGAACCAAAGTCTGAATCCAAAGGAACCAAGCATGGATCGTAAGAAAAAACAGGCGGATCAACCGCCGCCGCCCGATATGAACAAGGTCATCACCATCGGCCTTCCACTCCCGGAAGTGCTGGAGTACTCTGCCGACGTTTCGATGTCTACCCGCAAGTGCCTGGAAAACATGGCCCAGTACATGATGTCGAAGGGATTCGATCTGCACGAGTTCGCCGAGAAGGGCATTAATGTCGCCGACAACCACAACCGGCTGGCGCAGCGCATGGTCGGGGACTGGCTTCTGGTCTGCGGCTCTGATCATACGTTTGCCCCCGACGCTCTGGAGTTGCTCTGGAAGGCCGCCAACGAGGAACCATATCCCCGAATCATCGGCGCCTGCATTCCCTACCGGAATGAACCCTATGCCTACGTGGCGACCATGCTGGATGAGTATAACCAGCGTCCCTCGGCTCTTTTGCCATTCGTGGATTTTCACCCCGCTCATTGTCTGCGCGGTGTTGGAAGTGCTATCGAAGTTGGCACTGTGGGTTCGGGATTCTGTCTGTACCATCGTTCTGTCTTCGACACGCTGCCCTATCCGTGGTTTCAGTTCAGCACGCGCGGGATACCGGTTCCTGAAGCGGAAAAGGCATTGCGGGATTTCAGTTCTGAACGGTTATTCCCGGAGTTTCTTGAACAACTGGCTGACGGCGACCGGTTTATCAGCGAGCATGAAGTCGGACTTCTGCGCGAGAAGGCAAAGCAGATGCGCCGCGCCCTGGCTCGCGTACGCGCCCCATTTGCCTACGGGCCGGACTACTTTATCAACATGACCGCCAAGGACTACGGCATCAAGAGCTACGTGCATCTTGGTGTGACCGTCTTTCACCTGGCTTTCATGGCGATTCACAATGGATATTACATCGACGCTCTGAGACGTGACAGCGGCGCATGGTGGTCGGCGATGATGAGAACCGATCCTGCTACTGTGCAGAACATTCAGAAGGCGCGTGTTGTCGTCGAATCTCTCAGTCCCATGCGAACCATGAATCCACCCGAACTGATAGCAGACCTTGAACGAAAGGAGAATGGCAATGGGGAGCAAGAAGAAGACCAAACCGATGAAGAAAATGAAGGGCAAAAAGATTCCCCCGGCGATGCAGAGGGCAATGGACAGGGAACTCAAGGAGAAGTGCTGATGACCGAGGTTGCAATATGAAAGTCGCCTGCGTGTCAACTGCCGGTCATCAGTTGGTCCTGAACAACATCGCCCCCGCTTGCGGCTTTCAGTATTTTGACGACATCAATTACATTGGGGTCGCCGAGTTTAACCCCGGCGTGATTTACTTTGGGGGCTGGTTTGTCTCTGAGTACTCTGATTGGGCCCTTCACCGGTCGTTGCTCGGGGACATCCCCAAGGTTATTATTCACTGGTTTGGATCAGATGTGCTCATGGCAAAACGGTGGATGGCGAATGGAGAACGCCGGATGTTTGAGGAGTTGCGTTCTGACCGCTATTGCCATATTCCCCCAAGCGATGAGATCAAAGAAGAACTGGAGAACTGGCTTCAATTGCCGGTGACGGATCCTTTGAATGTCCCCGCGGAGAAGGTGCGGATACCAATCGCCAAGCCGGACAAATTCATGGTGGGATGCTATATGCCCCCCAGTCGGCAGGACTTTTTTCGCATGTCTGTGATCCGCGATGCTATCCCCTTGACCAGAAAAACGGGGATTGTTTTCTACAATTGGCTGCCTCCGACACAAGAGATTGAGTATCAGGCGACATGCCAAAAGCGATATGCCCTGAGTCCCGCAGAGTACGATCAGGTTATTGCCGACACGTCATGCCTTTTGCGGATTCCGATTCACGATGCCTACTCGATTTCGGCGGCAGAATATCTGATGTCTGGCAGACCAGTTGTCAGTGACCGCGATTTGCCGCACTGGCCAGCCTGGATCAAGGGCAAACTCACAAACAAGAAGGTTGCTGCGGCTCTTACGGAAGCACGACATGATGGGGATGTGCCTGAAGACACTGTGAAGTTCTATCAGGATATGTATGATCCGGCTTTGTTCAAGGGCAGGCTCGAAGAGCGCTGTCGGCAACGATGGAAAGGATTCCGCTTTGCCGATTAGCGCTTCAGAGGCTCAGCGCGACTACATCGCTATCCGGCAAACCGGACTTTACCGGCATTTGCTGGAACGGCGGCGCCAGATACGCGATCAGCAACTTGTCTCTCTGGTTCATGCAGCCGTCGCATCAACTGATCCGACGATCCGGGCGATTGCCGCCTCGATCGTGGCAGACAGTTCGCTGTGGCAATATCTAGATTTACTGGAGAATCAGCTTTCGGCGCAAACGCCCCCGGTTTTACCTGAGTCTGAAAAGGCTATTGGGGATTACGACTTGCCGGAGTTTGTGCTTGACGCGCCCCTGGGCGCTGGTGATTATACCCCGTGACGGGAGAGATATGACTGACTTGGAACGCACAAACCTGGACGATGATCCAGGGCCAGTATCCACAGAATCGGCGGAAAATCGTTTGGCCGAACTGATGAAAACGCATGGAGTATCGACCATCGAAGAACTCGATGAGCGTATTGCAGCGGGAAATATCCGCCATCGCGCCTTTGCCAGACAAAGGCTGGAAAACGAACGCCTCCAGCAAGAACTGGAAGAAATCAAAGCGAAAAAGGAAGACGCCGAAGCTGGTATCCCGGATACTGCGGATCCAGCGGTGAAGGCGCTTTCCCGTCAAGTCCGTAAACTCCAGGATCAGATTGCCAAAAACGATTTGCTTGGTGGTGATGAGGACATGGAACCTCTTTATGAAGAAGTTCTTGACAGGTTTCCATACGTAAAACGAATCGCAGATCAGAGCGAGCGGGTCGCAACCGCCAGAACACTCGCCTTGGGACTGAAGGCCGAAAAAGAAAAGTCCGCCGTTCACGGACGTGAATCGTCCACACAGCGAACATTGGCCCGAACCCATGTGGAGCGGGGCGGAGGTGCTTCGCCGCTCATCTCTGGCCGTCCATCCGAAGTGGAGGACTTGGCCAGATACAAGCGCGATCTGAATGCGGCTGGCAGCGACAAGGACGCCAGAGCAAAGATTGATGCGAAGTATCGCCGCCAGTACCCCGATTGGGGCATATAGCGCCGCACGTGGCTACGGGCAGAAAGTTGAGATCGTCCCGTGTCACAAGCCGCAACAAGAACAGATACGCTCACAGCGGCACAGATTACCAAATACCAGTCTGAGTTCCTGAGTTATTTCAAGGAACGGACTTTTCTGAGGCAGTTTGGCCAGCCGGCTCCTGTCCCTGATGGAACCGGCAAGACCGTTGACTGGTACCGGTATCATCCGCTGGCAAAGAAAACGAGCGCAGACTCCGAAGGTCTGACCTCATACACCTATAAATCGTACCTGGGAATGAACATTACGGCCAGTCTCGAAGAGTGGGGCGACCAGGTGTCATTCTCCATGCTTCACTGGCATACCTCACGCGACCGGCATTTGACCAAAGCGGTTGACACCCTCTCGCAACAGGCTGCCGAATCCATCGAAGGCGAGATTCTCAGACAGATTGTCCGCGGCGGGATTTTGCCGTTGCATCCCAAGGCGGTGACTTCTCTGGGCGTCGTCTCTGCTTCATGGCTGGCGCAGAACGTGAAGCTACTTTCTGCGACCTCAACAACTGCAATTCGCTTGTCGAATTCGATGGTCGGACTCTCCGGAAAGGCTGTCAATGACGCCTTTAACGGAGGGTGGATTGTCGTACAACATGGCGCCGGGTATGGTCATGGTTCCCGGATTGCCGATTACGCTTCGGCGAATCTTGTGGTGACTTTGTCGACCGCCTTGCCGGAGACACCCCAGTCTTCGGGGAATACGAATCCAACTCAAGTGACCCTGGTTTCGCCATTCTACGAAGCGCTCACGGCTTCCGAAACCCTCCACGTGGCGCTTTTGCAGAAAGCGCTTGAGATTCTGCGGAAATCCGGCGCCAAACCCTTCGACGATGGCTACTATGCCGGTCTGATGTCGCCGGAAATCGAAACCCAGATGATGTCTGACCGGGTGTGGAAGGAGCAGGCGTACAGGGCTTCTTATGGCAAAGAGCAGGGATACACTGGAGCCAAGCTCGATACGATGATCTGGAACGGCATCCGCTGGTTCCGTATGACTAACGGGCCTCGTTTTGTGACCACGGCCAAGACGATGAACGCGATGTCGCAGACCAGCGGCAATGTGTTTCTGACCATGATTTTGGGTCAGGATTCTTTTGGTGTTCCTGCAATCGAGAGCATGGCCGAACCGGTATTTTCGGTCAAGGTGCCGGCTCCGAATGATCAGAACACCGCGAACCCGCGCAATTCCTTCGGGACCCATGCGTGGAATTTGTGGTGGAAGGTCAAACCTCTGAATGCCAACTTTAACGTGGGAATTTTCTCCTATGCGGCGTAAGTGCACAATCCTCACGGGGGGTCTGGTCTGTTCCAGATCCCCCTTCGGGGAGAGCCAATGACGGTCGATGGTCTGAAAAAGTATCTGGTCTCGATAGCAACCGGCGGACAGGCCAACCCGGCGCTGGATCAAATTGCCCTGGCTGCCATCGAAGCGGGATATGCAGGCGTGTGGGGAGCAGCGGAATGGAAGTTCCGCAGACGCTACTCTGCGGCCAAAAGCACAACGGCGAATCAGGAGTACACGTCACTTTTGGATTCGATTGAATGTGTCACGAGCATCATTCTGGTGGACGGTGGGAACAGCCTGTCGGTCGACCTCAAGGACGAGGACTCGTTTAATTGGGACACCCCTTACCCGCCAGCAGATACTGGCCAGCGCCCCTTTACGGCCAAGATCGTTTTCAATCAGGAGGGCGGGGCTAATGACAAGTGGCGTGTTTATTGGTATCCCGTGCCGGATAAGGTGTACACGATCCGGCTGACGTATCACAAGAAGGCTGACATCAATGATCTTCCGGCTCTGCCCTCTTACATGCTGGACGCAGTGATTGAAGCCTGTTTTGTCAAGATGCAGCGCGCGCCGGATCAGCGGTTTGCGACCGATCAGGTTTATCAGCGTGTTTTGGAACGAGCCATTCTTGCAGACAGAACGACCGGGGGTTATGCCCCAAGATTGGGAGCCGATGTCGGATGGGACGATTCTTCTGTTTCTGGCGGCGGCGGATCTGTTTGGGATCCGCGTTCTGGTTAATGGGATGGGGCATTGTTCTTGTTCTGCTGATGTTCCATGATTCCTATGCCCAGATTCGTGATCTGGTGGGCACGCGGTATGCTGTGCGTGCTTTGCTGGCTGAACCGGCCACCACGTATTTGGCTGACAGCACGCTCAATAAGATGGTGAATATCGCCCACCGGATGACTCTGCGAGAGCTGGGTGATCGTACAATTGTGGGTGTTGATTCGATTGTCACGACGCCGGGACTCACGCGGTACGCGCCTAACAGTGATTTTGCCAGGATTACCGGTGTTGTGCGCAGGAGCACAACAGCAACAGGTGGTATGGATTTTGCACTGGCTTACATTGATCCCGAGCAACTGGGCCGGCTGGGTGTGGGGCCCTACCCCGAACATTATTATCAGAGCGGCAGGTTTCTTGTTTTGGGGCAGTCTCCACAGGGCGGAGACACCCTGGTTGTGTACTACGTGCCCTACGCCCGCAATCTGGACACCGACACGACGCAGTTGCAGGTTGCTCCGGAAGATCATCAGACAGTTGTCTTTCTGGCGGCGGCGCTGGCCACGGCCAGAGACTACAATCAGGTGATGGCGCAGGTCTGGCTCAATCTTTGGACAGTGGGTGTGAGAAAAGAAACGGCTCCAGCGGCGGGACAACCATGAAGTGGACCAGGATGATCATGCTCTTTGTGGCCGGGCTGGCCCTTATTTCCCTGGGAGCCGTCGCCGCCCCGGAACAATTCGTCATCAAGATCGATCAGTGGGCAGGTCTGTCGTCCGATGAGCAATACGCGCCGCAACTGGGGCCGGCGACCGACATGGTGAATTTTGAGATCGGTGTTGCGGGCGGCGCGACCTATCTCAAGCAGCGGCGCGGCATTCGCCGCGTGACCGGCTTTCTTCCTATGAATGTGTACATTCTGGCTGCGGGGATGTACAGTCCGCGAGGTTACACGCAAAGCATCGTGATTGCCGGATCAAACGACAAATTCTACTCGTGCAGCCGTGCCGACACCAATCACATTGTCTGGGCGGAAGTATCCACGTGGAATGGCGACAGCACGCATCCGACCCGGCGCTATACGAATTTCATCCAGTTCAAGGACACGCTGGTCGGAGCGGGGGCGGATTCCATCAATCTGTTTGTGCCCAGAACGGGAGCGACAAACCGCCTGTCGCGGGTTCTCTCATACGCATGGACCTACGGGCGGCTGCTTGTCCATCAAGATCGTGTCTATGCTTACAATGTGGCATACAGCGGGTCCGCCAACGATCAAAAACTGGCATGGATGCCGGAGTTCGATCTGCGGTTTAATTTGCTGGATACCGCTATCGGCAGCGGCTATGTCTATATCGGACGCGATGACGCGGATTTTATGACGAATGTTCTTGCGATGGGCGGCAATCTTGTTGTCTACAAGTCTCACTCGATCTATAACGTTCTGATCGGATCAGAAACGAATAAGCCTGAGCAGATCATCAAAATCACGGATAACGTGGGTGCTCTTTGTTACGATGCGGCATGTTCGTACAATAATATCCACTACTTTGTTTCGGCGGACGGGGTGTTTCAATATGACGGGTCGGCCGTGGCAAAAATTTCGCAAGCCATTGACGGCTGGTTCCGCGATTCGCTTCAGGTTATCAAGACGGTTGAGAGTTCCGCTATTGTGATTCAGGCCGTCGAGAACCGGTTATATGTGGCCTTGCCATTGCGGAGTCCCGCGGATGAGCGCGGCACGGCTGGACTGCGGATTTTTGTCTACGATTTGATGAACAGGATTTGGTGGAAGATGATTCCCAATCCAGTTCCCGACAACAATGTTCATCAATTCCTGCGGTATGATTATCCCGATGGCGTTGCTGTTCCCTTTGGGGGATCGACGACGGACGGTTTTCGCTACCGGTCCCGGCTGATCATGCTGTATGACAGCGCCGTCGGCGCTAATCATTACAACGCTGCCTATATGTTTCCCGGCGATATGAATGCGGGAACAAAGACCTACAACGACAATGGCGGGCGCACGAACCCTTCCTACACGACGGGCTTCGTGCCGGTTCATGGATTGTGGAGCCGCAGCCAGTTGCAGCGTGCAGGCATCTTTGGATCGGGCGATTCCGGAACATCGAGCATCGCTTGCACGGTCAAGGTTGACTGGTATGGAGAGGCCGGCACGATCATCGATAGCACAAAGTTCCCGCTGACTTCCGCGCCGGGGGCCGTGCTCAAGCGGCTGCCGCCGTCCATCTCCGGTCAGATGCTGAAGTTCCGGATTCGCACCAGCGATACGGCGCTGGTGAAAATCAACCTGCTGGAGATTATCGGTTCCCAGAAGGGGCTGGCCAATGACAACTAAGATTGCTGCTATTGTCTTTTTGCTGCTGGCGCTGTCTGGCGTTGTGCTGGCCGATCCCGTGCGTCCCATGCAGCCTTATCCCATCACGTCGAACGAGTCCGGATTTCTTGACCGGCAGATACAGGAGATTTACCAGCGCATTTTGCGTTACGTGGATACGCTGAACCAGTTGCGGCGTGACACGGCGAATGCCGCACTGGCAAGCGCGAGTCTCTATGACGATACGGCCAGTCAGGGATTGTGGAAAGCCACCAAGGCCCGCGACACGGCCAATATCGCCTACGCCCGGATCAATCTCTACGACGACACGGCCAGCTTGGGATTGTGGAATACGGGCAACAATATCACAGTCAGGCGGGTCAATACCGATACCATAAAGTCTCACAACAGCGATGGGGATCTCTATCTGGAGGTTGGCACCGGAATCGTGGTGATTCGGGACTTGAATGATAATGGCCCCGGACAATTGTACTTCCGCGAGAAACCGTCCAACGGAACCAGTTACATCGGTCTTGAGGCTCCGGCCTCTCTCAGCGCAAGCAAGCTCTTTGTTCTTCCGGGTGCGGATGGAAACAGCGGGCAGGTGGTATCGACAAACGGTGTGGGCACTCTGTCATTTACCACGAGAGCTACGCAGGCGGAGATCAACGATTCTCTGCTGACCGTTCGGAACACAGCGAACGCTGCGTACAGCGAGGCATATCTGGCCATGGATACGGCCAGCATTGCTCTTAGGCCAAGAGTCCAGGCGGGGACAGCGGTGCTGCCGGCATCGCAAACCCTCGATACCGTTATCATCAAGAATGCTGCTGGTATCGTTCAGCACTATGTGAACCAGTATACTTATGCCGTGTTCATTACACCGATTGGCTACAATAACGTGGCCGACATCTGGTATGGCCCGACCGGCAATGTGTACGACTCGCTTACTGTTTGCGGGAACCTCACAACCGGCTATTTACTGACCGACTCCTCCTTTGCAGTTCATAAACTTTGGAACGGGACATACGACTTGCGCATCTACTGGATGGTGATGCGGATTCTTTAGGAGAAGGTGACATGCCCAAAGCAGGGATTTCACAGGCAGAGTACGAAGCGCGGGAGCGGTTTAAGAAGAAAAAAGCAGCGGCATCCGGCGCGGCGGCCGAGATTGCTTCTGGGACAGCGTCCGTTCCCAGTGTTGTGCCAGCCGCAAAAACTTCGGGGACGGCAACGGCACTGCCTGCCGGGAATGCCGTGCCGGCCGCTGGGGCAGCCGGAGAGATTGCCACCGGCATAGTGGAACTGACGCCTAAGTCCGGGCTGCCGGAGGCCAAGGGTCTTGATGCGGGCGGTTCGGGGAAACCAGTCATCACCGAGACGACTATGGATACCGGCACCACGCCCGAGAGCCCTCCGCCGGATCTCGAAGCGATAGATGAGGGTCAGGGGGGGAAACCGGTTGCAGTACCAGAATCGGACACCACCCCGCGAGGATACAACTCTATGCTTTGGGGAGAAATCAGGATGCAGCCCCCCAAGCGTTATGAAATTCCCGGCATGGATGCAGAATGGGCATGGTTCTCAGCACCTAATGAATTGCGGAATGATTATGATTTTATGATGCAATGGGATGCTCTGCGGGCTGAAGCTGAATCGTTAGCAAGGGAGGCCCGAAGTCAGGACCTTACAATTCCTGAGATGAGGCGGGGGGGGCTGGCAGATCTTTACCGTAAGCAATTCGCCGATCTTCGAAACCGGCAACAGTCCTTGATTGACAGTTTTTGGACCACCTCAAATGGTCAACCTGGGGACGGCTCAACGATTTATGATCCGGCACGTGAGGATCCGGATCCCAATCCCACAGACCCCGATAGCGAAACGCCAATACCAACTAAAACGCCAGCCCAACTCGCAGCTGATCAGGCTCTCAAAGATGCACTGGCCATGCTGGCGGCAGCCCAGGCCGGTGACCAGGGAACCGGAGCGGCGCAAGCAGCGGTCAATGCTGCAATGAGCCAGTATTTATCGGTGTTTGGTGGTAATGGCGGCGGGAGTGGCTGGACACCACCGGTTCTTTCTGCTGCGGAACGTGAAGCATCGGGCGGCGGGACGACGGCAACCGATCAAACTGGGCTGGTTACAGGTAATGCGACCACGGGTCAATCGGATGCTCAGAGCGCTGCGGATGAAATTGCTGCGGGCAGTCAGCAGCAAACGGCGTTACCGGCAGTGGATCCGCAACAGGAGAAAATAAAGAAGATGGGGGATTTGGGCAGACAGTTACAGGAGGCGGTTGCCAAGGGTGACATGATTGCAGTGGGCAAGATCAATGCAGAAATGACAGCGTCATTGGCTGTGCCCGCAGCGGCAGGAACTCAAATGGCATCAGTGACCGATCCCAATCAGGCGGCGGGCGGCGGTGGAGTTCCTGTTGCTGATGGCGGCAGCACTGGCGGCGGGACGGAGGCGACTACGGCCGGGACCGACTTCGGGGACTTGCTGAACAAGATCAAGAATGGTGTTGGTGTTACTCCAAACGATGTTCCCACGGGACTGACACAGGAGCTTCTTGACAGTATTATGAAACAGTCGCCGGAACTGACGCCGGAGCAGCGGGCGGTGATCGAGCGTGATGCTGATGAAGCGATGGCGTCGGCGTTGTCTGCTCTGTCGGCGCGGGGTATTGGTCTGGGATCTGATGCTGCCAAAGCGCTTGTTTACGGTGAGTTTCAGAAAAAGTCGATGATTGCGGCGGAACAGGCGCGGATTCGCTCAGAGAATACACGGAATGCGCTGGCGGCGGCAGGACTCTCGATCGAGAATTTGAAGAACGCCCAGGGATACTCGATGCAACAGCGGCTGGCTACGCTTCAAGAAACACTCGGCATTGCTGATATCGTTCAGAAACAGCAAGATTCCGCTGCGCGAGCTAACGAGTTCGCCCAAACGTTTGGATTGGATCAGGCGAAGTTTGGAGAAGCTGTTCGCCAGTATGATAAATCATTCGGGCTGGATGAAGCCAAGTTCGAGGAAATTAAGAAACAGTTTGCCGACACGTTTGGTCTGGACACCGAGAAATTCAAGGCGGCGGTTGATCAGTTTGAAAAAACCTTTGGGCTGGATAAAGACAAACTGGCGGAAGCCAAGCGGGAGTTCGAGGCTGAGTACCTCGTGAAGGTTGAGGATCAGGCGTTCATGCATGCGCTTCAGACGGGGCAGTTGAGTCTTGAGGCGATCAGGGTGGATAACAGTCAGCAACTTGCATTGATCCAGGAAGCGAATGACGTTATTCAGAAAACGGCAGACCGTGATTTGGAAGAACGTCTTGGAATCAGCAAGCTGCAACTAACGGCAATGCTCAGTGGCCGGGAAATGGATATCAGCGAAGCGTCTCTTGGTTTGCAGAAATGGATGGCGCAGATGGGATATCAGGTTGATTTGGCCAAAATCGAAGCTGGTCTTGAGGGGCAAATAGATGCCAACCGGCGGGCTGGCGATGCCAATGCGAATGCCGGCATGTGGCAGGCGATAGGTCTCTTTGCGATGCTGCTTCTTTAATGAACGGATGATATTATGACTGGGATTAACATTGCATCGTATCGGACTAAACTGACAGGGCTTTTTCGCCAGCAGAACATTGGTGAACAGCTTAAACAGTCATCCGGGTTTGAAAAGTTCATTGAGATGATCCAGCCGTTTGTGATGCAGAAGAAAAAAACGGCCGCAGAGGAGAAGAAGACCGCCGAGGCCCGCGCCTATGGGGAGCAACGGACGAAGGAAGCGCGTGAGTATGAGGAGCAAGTGACACGGGGCAGCGAGCAGCGGGCAGAGAATCGCCGGAGTGATCAATCGCTTGATCAGGCTGCGCTGGAAGGTGAAAACCGGAAATTACTTGGGCAAGTCCATGACCAGCGTGACGCATTGGTCGACCAGTTTTGGCAGGCGCAAACTTCAGCGGAGCGCAGGCCGATTATGGGCAGGATTCGCTCTCTCGATGCACGGGCCGAGAATCTTGGAGGCAAGGCTATTGGTGATCAGATATTGAAAGACGTGTCGGCGTTCGAGGAAAAGACCCCAACCCCAGCAGGTGAAAAAGCCCCGGTTGTCAAACCAAGTGCCCAGCGGTTTATCGACATGCTTGATCAATGGGGCGCTGAACAGGGGCGCACTCCACAAGAGAAATTTGCCGCCAGCGGTCTTGCGGCTGCCGCCGAAACCAATGGGCTGACGGTTCAAGAAGTGAATGACATCTTGGCACTTGTGCAGCCACCAGAAGCCGAGGCTGCTCCCGGTGGTATCCAATCCGGGGATTTGCTTTCGCCAGAGGCGGGGAAACAAGCCGCCGGGACAATGGAGAAACTGACGCAGCGCAGTCAGTTGAGCGATTTTGAAGCAGCATCGGATACGACGGGTGCTGTCACTCTTGGTATGGGTGCAACGCAACTACCGGTATCTGTGCCGGAGTCGCTAATTCCTGAAGGCGCCACCACGACCAAAGAAGGTTCGGCGATGATGAACGAATACTACGCCGAACTCAAGAAAAAGAAGATGCTTTGGGATGCTGAGGGAAACAAAAAGCGCAGCGATAACAATATCAGTGACCCGATTGTCCGCAGCAACATTTTCCGGGCAGTCGAGAGGCGGTTCAAGCCCAAGGCAGTTGATGCAATCGTGTCCGGGGATTCATCGAGTGAGGATTGGATGAATGAACCTGCTGAGGATTCTGTTTCTGTGTTGTCGCCAGAGTTGAAGACGGAGATGGACCGGCCGAGTGAAGATCGTCTTCGCTCTGCGGTTGAAGGGATTCGGAATTCGGGCTTTACGGCTCAAGATGTTCAGGCTAATCGTGGAATGTGGACGATTCGGCTTGGTCAGTTGGGTCTGACCGTTGATGAGATTATCAAGGAATTAGAGGCTGGAGTAACTACTCCTGTTCAAGTGCCATAGCCATGCCAACTCGTGTTGATCCATACGATTTCTCAGATATGCCTGTGTCCATCTATGATTTTAAGGACATGCCTCGCGGGTTGCCGTCTTCGTCTCGTCTGAACGATCCGGTTGGACGAGCATTGATCGAAAGCGGGTTGATGACGGCGGAAGACGTTGACCCTTTCAATGCGGCTGCATTTACGCCAGAGCCAGCATCAAGTACGTCGGTTGCGGGAGTGAGGACAGAATCGCCAGCGGTTGTACCAAGCACAGAAACGCCGCAAGAAAACCCATTCCAGATGTTCATGCAGAAGATGAGCGAACTGAATCTGAATCCGCATGTTGCACGATCGGGGCTTGCGGGTCCGGTGGCGGCACTGGGCACTGCCGCAGAAGTGGTGTCTGGCACAGTGGGGCAATTCAGGCAAAAGGCCACTGCCGATATGTCTCTGGCCGAAACCGGATTTGGACTGATAAAGAACGCCGCGGCGGGCCTGATGGATATGTACCCGGCGCTGGCCCAACTTCCAGAGGCTATGCTGCGAGATCCATCGGGCACGATGGAGGCATTGCTGGAGTTTGTGCCCCATCAGGCAATGCTTCTCTGGAAAGCATCAGTTCCGGCAGGGACAAAAGAGGAGCAGGAACAAAAGCGCTTGGCCCAGAACGCTCTCTTTGAAGACCCATTGGGGGCGGTTTTCGCAGCGCTAATCGTAGGTGGCTTGACCCATGTTTCAGTCAAAACCATCAAAAAGTACAAGGCGGCATCGGCAATAGCGAAGTTTGAAGTAGCAGAAGCGAAAGCCTTTGCCGAAGCCGAAGCGAAAGCCTTTGCCGAAGCCGAAGCGAAAGCCTTTGCCGAAGCCGAAGCTGCGGACCTTGCCTACCGTACTGGGACAGACATCTACGGTGATATTGCTAAATCAAGGGCAGAACCCGCCCCCCCCCCCAATGTGCCTACTAGGAGCTTGACGACCAGTGTAGAGACGCCTCCGCCGTCTGGCCAGCCAATTACAGACCCATCTCGTTTGATTGGCATGGCTGGAACGAAGGGCGAGGTGGCTGGGCCTGTAGGGGAGGGGCAGTTCTTCACGAAACCGAAGCTCTATGGCCGGGGCCGGATCCCCGAAGAAAGGGCCGTGGAGAGTGCTCAGTACGGTGGGCCGGAGTTTTCGGAGACGGCAGGTCCGCTTGGTGGCGAATCCCGTTTTTTTGAAGGCGATGTACCCCCGCGGACGATGGGAACCGCTCCTGAAGGCAATTTTATGGATTTCATTGCCCGGTTGAAGGGGGCGAACGGCTATGATGTTACTTCGGGGAAACCACCGAAACCACCGCGTTATCAGCCGTTTCTCAGGTCTGGGCAGTTTACTGAATCGAAGATTTTGGATGAGAAGTTCAAGGCGGCAAATGAACCGTCGATTTTGGAATCGGCGCATCCGCATACTGTTGTTCCAGAAATTTCCGCTACGCCTGCTGGTGTTGCCGAAATTGATGTTCAGGGATGGATGAAAAGGCGAATCGCCAGACAACAGCGTATCTTTGCGGTTATGACTCAGTTTGGCAAGCGTCTGACGATTCCAGAGGCAAAGGCGGCGGTTGCGGAATTGCAGGCAATGAACATGGAGGCTAACCAGTACGCTGGTAATATCGGTGAGGATTTTCGGGGGGTTGGTTCTTTGTTACAGCGCCCTGGACCTGGTCCCGCTTTGCAACGGAAATGGACTGGCACCAAAGTGTTCACTATGGAAGAATGGATGGCCCGGCCGGAAGTGCGGGCATTGTACATCAAGATGGGGCAAGCACTTGAAGATGCTGGTGTGACCATGTTGAAGGCCGATGGTACGACTGTCCCCTTCAAAATGAGTGAAGATTTCCTTCGCACTGGTCCCCAGCGCTGGAAGCTGGACATCCTTGAGAAGATTTGGGATGATGTTGGTGGGGCTGTGGACGCCGCACGAGGCGCAGCTAAGACCCAAGGTCAGAGTGGGAACATTGCTTGGATCGACAATTACCTGAACAAAACGTCTGAAGACCTCAAGTCGATGAAGCAATCTACGCAAGATGCTGTGAAGGCTCTCATTGACGCGAAGGCAGCAAAAACGACAGGGCAAGCGTTGAGAATGCTGGCGGATGAATCATCGAATCAGATGTTCCGGCGAACGGGTGTTGAGTTTCCGCGCACAAGGAGAATGCCCGACTATTTTCTTGAGACAAATCCTGCCATTCTTACGGGTCGTTACATTGGAGAGTGGTCGAGGACGTTAGCTGAGGTCAATCACTTTGGACCTGCACGAGGGCGTTTGGCAGACATCATTGCCCGTGTTGAAAAAGCTGATCCCAGAGAAGGGGCTATGCTTCGGGACCTGTCTGATGTGATGATGGGAGTTGTGGATCGCAGCCATCCAATCAGCTATGGGGCTCATAAGGCGTCAAGGATTTGGGCTAATGCGACTTATGGTGTGAAGATTGGTGCGGGCTGGGCACCAATGATTCAGGTGACACAACCGTTGATTTCGATAATCCCGGATGCGGGGCTGGTCCGCGTAGCACAGGGAACTTGGAAAGCCCTGCACCCAGTAGAGCGTGCCTTGCTACGGAGAACTGGAACAGTTGGGACATCGGCTTTCCGCAAGATGATGGGCAGCTATGGTTCTGCCGGGCCGTGGTCTTACATCCCGACGACTCAGTTTTTTAGCTTTGCAAACCGGGCCCTGGATTATGTGACTGGTGCGACTGGCGAGGTCTTTGCCCGTGATCTCCACCGAATCGCCAATCTTTCCGATGATGTGCTGGCAACTCCAATTGGCAAACTGCGCCGGGATTGGGCACGAACGAAATTGCAAGAGCGATTTGGGATGGATTACACCAAGGCTATCGAACAGTCAGATTTTATCAAGATGACTCAGAAATATGCCAATGAGTTACAACTCCATCCCGATGCTGCTGTTGAACCGAAGTTTTTGAACATGCCGAATACGCGCTGGCTGGGGGTTCTCAAGCGATTTGTGTACAAGCAGACAATTCTCTCGCGTGACATGATCTGGAATGAGATCAAAAAGGGGAACGTTTTTCCTCTTGCTCGCCTGGCGGCCGGTGGTCTTCTTGGTGGAGATATTGCACTGAGAGCGAAAGATAAGGTGCAGGAGATGATTTCAGGCAAACACAAGTTCCGGGATGACGATCCTTTCTGGCAGCAAATTCCGAATCGCTATGCGGTGATCGGGACGCTGGGAATGATTTCAGACCTTGGCTGGATCGACGAAGACAACCCGGCGCTGGTGCTGCCAAAAATCTACGAGGGGGCGGCATTCGAGATTACACCGGTTCTTTTGAGTGACATTACTCGTGGCGGGAGTATTCTTTTTCAAGAGGCCGCACGAGGCGGGAAGGAGCTTTTTGGCAGCGAAAAACAAAAAGCGGAACTCGATTGGAAGAACCATCTTGGGGAACTGGGATCGGATGCAGTTGCAGTATTGGGCACCTTTGGTTATCAGGCATCAAGCCAGATGCGAAGCGACAAGACCGAATCCGCCCAAAGCGAGTACGTCTATAAGCAGCGTCTTTCTGCCGCCCGCCGCGCCTATTGGGGCGGGAACAAAGCCAAGGCATACCGGATTCGTGACGAGTGGAACAAGTATAGACACCAATATCCGATGCTCAATGATCAGAAACGCATGGCTGCCGGGCGCAAAATCACAGACGAGGCCATTTCAGACATTCGTGTAAAAGAGACGTATCAGTAGGAGACAGCACATGACGAAAGAGAAGAGCAACGGGGTGTGGAAGTGGGTGGCAGGGATCCTGGGGCCAGCGGCAGTCACGGTGGGGCTTTTGATGTACACCGGGACACAGGCCAGAATCAGCGAGGGCAACGTTGCCATTCTCGAAGCGCTCAAAGAAGTGAAGGTACAGGTCAACTTGCACGATTCGTCGATCTCCCGGCTGAACACGATCGGGGCTGTTGACAACCAGTGGCAGCAAATGATCGAAAAGAAGATTGACCTTTTGCTGCGGCACAATCAGATTCCAGAGTATCTGTGGCCGTCGATCCCGGCGGACACAACAGGAGGACAGTGATGCTCAAGACACTTCTACAGGATAAGACCACGGCGCTCATTGCGATTGTCGCCATGATCTGCGGGACAGCACTGGTGATTTTCGGCAAGCTGGCCGTGAATGAGGACATGATTTTGAAGGCACTGGCATTCGTGTTCGGCGGGCCGCTGGTATCGAGCGGACTCAACAAGATTTACAACTCGACGCCATCAGAGCCACCGGCACAGCCATGATCGATGCCAGCAAGCTCATGCCCGGCGACGTGATCCTGACCTACGGGGAGTTCCGCTGGTGGCCGCCGAAGTACTGGTTGCTGCCGATCTTCTATGCGGCGATTCACAAGTACCAGAAAGCCAAGTGGGGGCCACAGAGCGATTACAAGCCGACGCATGTACGTGTAGTGCTGGCTCCAGGGTTCTTCGAGGTCACGTATCCCAAGGCGAGATTTGGGTACATGGCAGAGGTCAAGGGGCGATACAAGGTATGCCGATACCGTGGTGACCTGAACGAGAATGCTCTGTACGCCAAGGCGTATGCCCTTGTGGGGTCGGCATACGACATGGGCGACAATCTGGACTTCGGTTTGTCGGCACTTCTGGGATTTCTAACGCGCAACTTTCGGGTCTTTGGAGATCGGGCAAAGAAGTATTTTGTGTGCGGTACGGGGGCCGCCGAAGTGCTAACCAACGGCGGGGCGAAGTTTACAATGCAAGCGATTGATCCGGCCTACTTTGTGAACATGCCGGATTGGGCAGTGGTTCAGGAAGGAGAAGCGGATCAGGTATCAAGCCTATATTCGCAAACTGGCTCAGGCTCTGAGAACCGAACTCTTCCTTGGGGAATATGCGCTGGACATTGTTTTCTTCAAGGGAGCTATACCGGATTACGAGAATGCTGCGGCGACTTGCGATGTGGACAATACCTATCTTGACATCACCGTAAAAGTGGCTGGCATAGTGCAAAAACACTGGAGAAATAAGCACTACTGGACGATCTGCAACATTTTGTGCCATGAACTGTGCCATGCTCTGACGGACCCTCTTTATCATTGTTCAATTCAGCGGATTCCTGACAAGAAAATAGGAGCATGGGGACTGGTCAATAACGAATGGGAGCGCGTACGGGAACGCCAGACACAGCGAATCACCAATGTCGTGATGGCTCTTTTGCCAAAATCATTTTACTGGCCTGCTACTGTAGGAAATGTTAAGACGGGTCCAAAACCAGTTCATCGAGGAGGAAAAACATGAAACGAATTGGTGCAATTCTCATTCTGTGCCTGTTGCCCTCACTGGCGCTGGCGCAGTACTACACGCCGGTTCCGGCGGAGGAGTCAAAGATTGCTGTCAACTCGACGGTGATTACCATCGTCCGGGGGCCGCACGCTGGGGATCTCTGGCTGGACGCCGGGGTGTCCTACCGGATACTCAGGATCGGATCGGCGCACGTGGCCGTTCTGGCGCGGGCGCTCAGGATCGAAGGACAGCCGCCAGCATCATTCGGCTTGTCCGGGCTGTGGATCGAGCACAGCATTCTGGGCTGGGACCGGCTGGACATGATCTATGAGGTCGGTGGCGCGAACAAGATCGCTGCTGGGGATGCTGGCGACAAGGACTGGGGACTGATCACCGGGGTTGCGGCAAATCTGCACATCTCGGATCAGTCGATGGTGTTCCTCGGCGCCAAGGTTTTTCAGAACGAACCCGGCAAGATCGAGTCGGCCGGCGTGGGGCTGGGGTTTGCGCTCTACTGCGATGAATGGCTGGGCAAGCTCTGGCCGGGGAGTCATCCATGACTCCAGACTCTATTCGCGCAATTGTCATGGCAGTGCTGATGTCGCTGGGCGTTGATACGACATCAATAACCAATCGTGTGTCAACGTCTTACCTCGTGGCAGATTCCATCAGAAGGACAGAATGGAAAAGCGACTACGTAGTGCCGGCCGATTCTTGTGTGGCAATTCAAGACAGGATGAAACTGAGGCAGCAGTGGTATCTCCACACGATCCCTCTAAACAGGGGGCATATCGTCAGAATCGACACGACAGAAGCTCCTCCGATGCCAATACCAGTCGTGATCCCCGACTTTCGCGTTTTCGACACGGTGTGGAGTTGTGATGAATAAACTTCTGAGGTTTTGCGTGGTGGCCGCTCTGCTGTTATACAGCGGGGCGGCATGGGCTGCCCCGGTTCCGACCGGAGCCGCATCCTGGTATGACTCGGCGACCAGCAAGATTCATCAGGCATTCGGACCAATGGGGGCGCCGGTCCTCAATTACCAGAACCCTGACGGCAGGTGGTCATCCTACAAGGACGAATGGGTGCTGGCCGGCCAGTCAAAAGTATGGCGGTCGGACAATGGCCGGGACGCCGTTTACACCGATTCCACGGGAGCCTTTTATGTGCGCCGCGACATGCACTGGCTCGGCATCAGACCGCCTCAGCTGGTCAAGTTCAACACGCTGGACTCCAGCTACAACGTCCTGGCGGCTGCCGATCCCGACAGCGTGACGGCAGCCGGTAACGTCGTGACATTTTGGGGGATTTTCTACGGCGCCAACCTGCGGGCGCGCAACAATCCGAAGATTCTCCAGCTGAGCAAACTGGAATGGGAGTTCACGCAGGCGGCGCGTGATTCGCTCGCCAAACTGACGCCTTGGGCCAACCGGCTGCTTGCGACCGTGCATCGCATTGACGCCGATTCGCTCGGAGTGGCGGCATGGCGCGACCGGCAGGGAGAATTTACACAGACAGCTAGCGGCCGCATGACATCGGGCTGGTTCGATCTTCGTAGCGGCAATGAGCGCATCTGGGTGTTGCCACCGTCCATCATCACCATGGCGGACACAGTGACGGCGATTCCTGTCTGGAAGCGCGTGGCGCTGATCGGCGGCAATCCGTTTTTCTTTGAGGCGTTCAGCCCGGCGCAAACGGCGGCTCTGCCTCCCGGCTCTTTGTATCACGATGTAAAATTCGGGCACGATACCGGAACCGTTTCAGGTGGTGCGAACATTGAAGGTGTTCCCTACGGAATAAAGGCCAGTCCGCCAACATCGGGAACGGTGGACAGCATGGCCGCGATGCTGGACTGCGGCATTGCGGATCATAACGTCACTCCCTCATTGCGCAATTGGGGGGCATGGACACTGGTCACGGGCGGATGCGCGACGGAAAAACTGATCCCTTTCGGGGTCAATGACACCTGGTACACCTTCACGGGGATGAGCGCCGCTGTTACAGCGGGCACGAATTACTGGCTCAATATATGGGGTAATGTCACCGGAGGAACAGTCAGTCTCAATAAGGGCGCAAGCGTGGCCGATTCATCAATGTCGGATATTGGCGACACATATACATCGGCGTGTCCGGCGCTGACAGGCACTTTTGTCGGTGCAAAGGACTGGTGGCTGATTTACTGTTTCTATACGGTGAATGCCGGCGAGCCAGTCACATTCGGATACGATGGCGATGCGGCCAATGTCTACAGTTTGCTGGAGCGTATGGATGCCTCACGATTCACGCCTGAATACAGCGGTGTGGTGGACAGCATTGGTGCGTGGGTGTTAGCTGACGCCACCCAGACGTTTGCCTGTGCGATTTATCCGTGGCGAGGCACGGCGGCGATTGATTCGGCTCCCCGCTTCACCCATGGCACAACAACCCACACGCGGAAAATCACGGCATCGTACCTGAATGCCAGCATCACGGCAGGCACGTGGTACGCGATCTGTATTCAGGCGTCGGGAGTCAACTCGTATTGGATTTATGCGACCACTGGACTCGCAGATACGGACAGTGCGTCGGGAGTTACTCACACATACGGGTCTTGGCCATCATCACCATCATGGCCGGCAACTGCCGGGTACCGCCGAAACTCTGTTTTTGCAATCTATCATATACCGGCAGGGGGGGCCGCCGTTTCTGGCAGGCGGCGGAGACAGCAGGTTGGATCGGCAGATTCTGTGGAGTATCGCACAATCATCGTGGAGGGTGGACGCTACGCAGATGTGCCCAGCAGCAAGACCGATTCGGTCAGAATTGCATGGGGGATACAATGAAGCGGATTCTGGTGTTGCTGGCGGTGGCGCTGTGCGTGGCGGGAAGTGCGCGGGCGCAAATTGTCCGGAATGCCACAACAGGTTTGACTCCGGCGGACAGTCTGCTGCCGATTATCATTCAACTGTGGGACTCGGCGGGGTATAACACGGTAGCCATCGACACGACTTTGGACTCCGCCTACATTATCATCCACTACCCGAACGGCGATTCTTGTTACAGCGACAACTTCGCGCTGGACGTATCAAGCGAAGGCGGCAAGGTTGATCTGGTGCGGCGGTACGGGTCTGTCATTGCCGCGAGTTACACTGACCAGATTTCCAACATCGACGGCATAGGGCGCATGGGGAATTACAGTTACATCGTGGTCGCCCGTGATTCATCGTTGAAGCTCAGCAACCCGCCCTTTGGAATCCGGGGCACGTTCCAGGTGCTGGACACATTACTGAATACGGCCCTGGCCCGGCTGGACGCGGCGGTCAGCAGCCGGTGGGCTGCTTCTGACAGCGCAAACGCCTCGGCCAGCGCCGCCAACAAGACGTGGGGAACATCATTCGGCGCGGCCTTTACCGCTGGTTCGATGGGTGATTCCCTTAACAATCCTACCTATGTGACCAACAATGATTCTGCCTACGTGAAGGGGAACATTGCTGGGACGGTGGCGCAAGTTAATTATGTGGGTTCTAATGCGATTCAGTCCTCATCGTTTCAAACGGGGGCGATCACTAGTGCTTCAATTGCTGATGCCGCAATCGACTCCGCCACATTTGCCAATGACGCTAAAAAGATGATCGCTATTCGTGCGGATTCCGGGACGGCGAAAACGCTTGCCGCTTCTCAAACGTTCAACATGACGGGGAATATCACGGGGAATCTGTCCGGATCGGTGGGATCAGTGACGAATGACGTGGGAGTTAAATCCCCGGACACAATCGCGGTAGTTCTCAATGTCAACAACATCGCCTCGACCGACACGATTACGACTGTCCTGGGCAATGTGAACGGATCGGTGGCGAGCGTCACGGCGAAAACAGGATACTCTCTTTCGGATGCCGCCTACGGGGTGGCTGCTGATTCTCTGGCGAAACATTCGGCTAATGCGTCTCTACCGGACACGACTGTTGGCGGTGCTCTCCGCGAACTGCATGATTCACTCGACACACAGACATGGGCTTCGACTGGGAGCGCTTCCAGCATCGACTCGCTGATGATCCGGCGCTGGGTATGGGACAGCACATCCGGCAAGTACATTCAGGGGGGCGTGCTCTATAAACGGACGGCAGACTCGGTGTATCTGGCCAACATCAAAGCCGCTGACACGGTCAGTCTGGTTACGCTGGCCACGACGACAACGAGTGTCACCAATGACGTAGGAGTCAAAGCCGACGACACGGTCCTCTACGTCCGGCATGTGGATACCGTGCTCTATGTGGCAGTCGCGGGCACAGCCAACAGCGTCAACATCAAACCCGATGACACGGTGTTGTATGTGCGTCATGTTGATTCAGTCATCACAAGCCCATCGGGAACGGGGCTGGATTCAGCGACTACCAGCCGGATTATTGGCCGCAAAGCGTGGGGCATTGCGGCGGGCAATGGTTCTGATTCTGTGGCGGCCACTCTGCGTTACATTGCCAATCCGGGCGGATCATCTGCGGGAACGGGCGACAAACCGGAAAGTCTTTATGTCGTCGATACGTCTGGAGCTGACACACGAATTTCCGGGGCAAAGATCACGCTTCAAAATAGTGCGATGACGCTGACCAGCCCTTTTATTCTGACAACAAATGCCTCCGGGTATGCGATTTTCAACACAGATGCTTCCACCACGTACAAGGCGCTTGCCGACTACGGCGGCTATCTTTTCCCACTGCGTACCTTTACGACGTCTGCCGGGGCAACTGCTGGGATGGATTCGATTCCTGGTTACGATCTTGTTCCGGGTGCAACATCTCCCGGCACGCAGAAGACGACACTTTACGACACACCGCGGGATGCTGGAGGCAATACCCTGCCTTATGCCACAGTCACCATTACGTTAGTAGGAAGCATGGGAGCGTATACCAGCACAACCGCCATTGTGCCGGGCCGGATTGTTGCGAGGGCTAATTCATCGGGTTTGTGGGAAGCGTCAATTTACGGCAACGATTCATTGTATGTTGGAGGCGTCGGATCGACAACAAGTTACGATATCAAGATCGAACACTCGAACCTGGTTCAGCCGGTCACGTACCAGCAGATATTTGTCCCGGCTAACGGAGCAACAACAACACTGTTAAGTCTGCTTCCATAGGAGGCGCAATGCCAAAGGGATACGAGCGAATGAGAGATGCCTTTATTGAAAAAGGAATGAGTGAAGACGCTGCCAAGACAAAGGCCGCGAAGATTTGGAACGCAAAACATTCCAAAAACCCGGTCACCCGGAAAAAACACAAATGAGCTACGATCTGCGCCAGTTCGACGACTTGCTGAGACGGCGCCTTCAGCATCACGCGGCCAGCGGTTTGCCGCTGTACTCTGATTCGGCGGTTGTCTTGCTGTTAGGCACAGCGGCCCATGAGAGCGGATTCGGCACATTTCTGCGGCAAGTTAATGGCCCAGCGCTTGGGATCTTTCAGATTGAACCGCCGACCTTCGAATGGCTGCGGGGGAAATACGAGGACCAGTTCCCGCGATTGCTGGGAGTAACGGCTGATCAATTGGAGTGGGACCTGGACTTGTCGATTCTGGTGGCGCGGCTGCGATATTACGTTGCTCCCCCGCCACTTCCCGATCCGACCGATCTGGAGGATATGGCCGCGTACTGGTTTGAGCACTACAATTGTAGCGGTGTCGAAGCCCGGCGGCAACAGTTCATGCTCGACTGGAAGCGGTATGGGCTGCCATGGGAAACCCATATTGATGTCTGATTCGAGTCCTGCCCCCCAGATGTCATTCTGCAAAGAGAACGGCCCAGCTGTAACTGGACCGTCCGAAAACTGAATCAACACCGCCAAAAGGGATAGGAGGGCGATTCTCTTTGAATCTAAGTCGAGGCCCACCAGCGGTCAAGCTTTATTTCGCATAGCAACCCGCGTGCCGGATTGCCGGATGCCGGCCGGATTTATTTTCAGACGGGGTGAAGATTTTCCTTGCACACGTGTATAGACACTCGTATAAATGACGACAAGGAGAATGAGGACACATGCCAAAACACCATGAACATGAAATCGAGGCCCCATCGAAATTGTGGGCATGGTTGCGAACCCACACGATGCCAAATTGGAGACGCATTCTCTGGCGTGATGTTGCTGTTGCCAGCAACATGAGTCATGGCACACTCTACGCAATCGCCAAGGGTCAAGAGCCGACCGCGGAGCAAAAAGACGCGATTCTCGCGGGGCTGCGGTCGATGGGATTGGACGTCAAAGAAAAGGATCTGTGGTGATCAATACTTTAGGCTGCGTGGATTCCTGCGTTTTCACTGCGGCCGAACGGGCGCGGGGTTTGAGGCCCCTCCTTTTCCCCGCGTCCCAAAACACCCCCGGAGCTCACATGGAAGAGCAGCGGCTTTCTAAGCCGATGGCAGCGGGTTCGATTCCCACCGGGGGTTCAGTTTTCGTCCTTCGCAGCGCTACTCCGGGTAGCGCACATGCGATGGTCCAGCCGGGCGCGCCCGCACTGGTGCGCCCGGCCCCCAGGAATTCAGCGGAAACAACGGATACAACCCTAACCAGAAGGAGACATCATGAATGAGAATGCGGTTCCCACCGAGCCAGTCGGGCCAATTAAGAAGAAATCTATTATCGAACAATTCACCGAGGAAATTGCAGTGCGGAGCGTGCTGCTGGAACGAACGATAGCTCTCCACGAGTACCTCACGACTCAGCCAGAACTCGTCGCCAAACTGGAGGAACTGGGCGCAGACATCTATCTCTGACCCCTGAAGCCTGACGTGGCAGAAATCCTCCAGATCATGGCAAAGTGGGGGCTTGCATGAATAACCTGAACCCTAAGATGGAGGGTATGCCACCGGACACAATCACGCTTGGATCATCGGTGGGCCGTGTGCCAAAGGCCATCAGGATCAAATCGCCGGAGTTGAGCCCCCGGCAACAAGCGCCAGCGGTCGCGGGCGAAGTCACCGCATAGGATAGCGTACTGACGACAAACAACCCGGCGGGCGGGGAGCCGTAGGAACCGGCGATAGCAAATGACACCGAATCTGCCCCGCTTGCCGGGGAATCGAAAAGGAGGATGGATGAGGCAACTCGAAATTGAAGTGTCGGCTGAGACTGGCGGATTCCGAATCATCTGCCAGGTCGTCGATTACAACCTCGACAAGGCGATCATCGCTACCAGCGGAGCCGTCTGCTCCACCTACTCGCAGATCTCAACGCGCATCAAGGCTCTGGTCACGGTGGCGCAGGAGCACATGCAGCCAATCGACCCGAAGTAATCCACGCGGCACTATTGCCGCAAACAGGAGGGCTATGCCGAAAACGAACGAAGCGAAAATCGAGCCGGAAGTTGCGCCAATGCCCGAGATTACCATCGAATCCAAGAAGGAGCCGACAAAAACGCCGATCATCAAGTCCAAGCGCTGGCTACGCTATGATTTCAAGCAGAATGAGATCGTTGACCAGAGTAAGGCACTCGCACAGAACATCGAGCGAGTTGCGACCCTCGACTCTGAACTCGACAGCATCAAGGCCACCTATAAGGCCAAGATCGGATCGGCCGAGAGTCACATCACTTTGCTTTCGCAGGCCGTAAACAAGGGCTACGAAATGCGGGACATCGAATGCATTACCGAAATGCACGCGCCGAAGAATGGCTGGAAGACCACCAGCCGCGTCGATACGGGCGAAATTGTTGAGACTGAAAAAATGGATGCTCACGAGATGCAGGAACAACTGCCGCTTGGTGGCGATGCGGATGATGATGATGACGATGGCTCAGAAAGTGAAGGCGAATGATGCGAACTCTCACCAGACCCGAAAGCGCGGTCCTCGCGTGCGTCCCGGAATCGACACGCGCCGCATTCATGCGATCCGGGACTGTCAAGCAGGGGGCCGCAGATAGACATAAATACCACCCCGCAACCGTCGAGGCCGTCTGGTTACGCCTGATTGCGAGCGGTCTCATCGAAGAGACCGTGGGTTTCTGCCGCCGGACGGCGGATGGCGACATGGCGTTGGAACCACAAGGAATAAACGTATGACCACGCTCAGACTCGCGCATAATCATACGATCTGTCACTGCCAGAGTTGCGAGCGGCTGAATCGCTCGCATGTTCGGCAGGTCATCGTGGTCTATTTACCCCGCGCGATCGCGGCGTTGTTCGGCGGGTTCATGATCTACCACATCGTGCGGTGGGTTGTGACCGGGTTTCCGGGACTGATGAGAATTGGCGGATAACCGAAGCCCCGACCACAACGCCGGGGCAAGAGAGGAAGAACAAATGAACGACAAGACTGTCATCACCATCGAGCGAGTGTCGAATGGCTACGTCATCTACAACGGGGCAGGCACCTATTCGAGTGATCACCCGGTTGCCGTCTCCATCGACGCATTGGGGATTGGCGCGTACATCATCGCGCAATTCCAGGACGAAAAATCCAAAAAAGAAGAGACGCCAGTCACCATGTAAGGGACCGGCGCCTCAACACAAGAACAACCGAGAGGAAGGTAATCATGGGGACCGATCAGTCAATAGCAAATTCACCGCCGGAGAACGGCAGCGGATTCAGGATCGTCCGCCTCCAGGCGCAGAACGTCAAGAAACTCAAAGCGGTGGACATCACGCCGAAACCGGGCGCGCCGCTGGTGATTGTCGCCGGCAACAACGGTGAGGGCAAGACCAGCGTTCTCGATTCGATCATGTGGGCGCTCGGGGGCGCGGACGCCGTACCGAAGGACCCGATCCGACACGGACAGACAAAGGCCGTCGCGACGGTAGACCTCGGCGAATTCGTCGCAACGCGAACGATCAGCGCCAAGGGGAACACGCTGGAAGTGCGGCGTAAGGGCGTCCGCCAAGACCAACCGCAGACCATCCTCAATGATCTTCTCGGGCGGCTGACATTTGATCCCCTGGAATTCTCGCGCATGAAACCCGCGCAACGGTTGGAAACACTGCTGTCGCTGGTGAAGATCGGCCTGAATTTGATGGCACACGCGGCCAAACGCAAAGAGGCGTTCGACCGGCGCACGGGCGTCAACCAACGCAAGCGGGACCTGACCGGGGAATTGCGGGAGGTCGTCGAACCAGAGACCGATCTGCCGACCGCGCCGGTGAATGTGGGAGCACTGGTGACCGCCAAAAACCGGATGCAAGCGGTCATCGACAGCAATGAGCGGATTCGCCGGGAGTTTAATGCAGAGGTGCAAGCCGCCGGCCTGCTCCGAGTGTCCATCGAAGACGCGAAGCGTCAGATCGCGGAGAACGAAAAGCAACTCGCGGTTGCCGATGAACGGATCTCCGGGTGCAAGCAGGCAATCGCGGCGCTGGAGACGCCCGACATGACGGCCATCGACGCGCAGATCGCGGACGCGCATAACCTCAATACCAGGATTTCCAAGGCTGCGGACTACGCTCTGAAAGTCCAGCGGCTCGGAGCCGTGACCGCCGAAGCCGATGAGCTTTCGACCGAGATCCAGACCCTCGACGATATGAAGGAATCGGCGCTCGCGGCGGCAACATTCCCGGTGGACGGACTCTCGTTTGCCGAGGGCGACGTATCGTTCAACGGCATCCTCTTCGATCAACTCTCATCTGCCGAACAACTCCGGGTGTCGTTGGCGATGGCGATGGCGATGAACCCCAAGCTCCGCGTCGTGCGAATCACGGACGGGTCGCTTCTGGACGAAACGAGCCTCGGGATCGTCTGGGCAATGGCGCAGGAGAAGGAGTATCAAGTCTGGATCGAGTGCGTCGGCAATCGCGCGGATGCGACCGTGGTGATCGAGGACGGGGAGGTGGTGGGCGCATGAACGCATTCACCGGACAGGCCGCAACCGCCGTGATGGTGCGCGACGAGGAACCATCGATTTCATCTCTGATGCAACTCACCATCTCCAAGCTGGGAGGGGAATCAGCGGCGGGCGTTGTTGAAGTCATG
>Ga0209416_1000471_pt1 | contig 41530 bp, 60 predicted proteins | sample RifGroF1_FD_184001 | JGI IMG/M metagenome (GOLD analysis project Ga0209416, IMG submission 184001) | Groundwater microbial communities from Rifle, Colorado, USA - Groundwater F1 (SPAdes) (version 2) | ecosystem: Environmental > Aquatic > Deep subsurface > Groundwater | place: Rifle, Colorado...
TCAAATCTTACAATTGAAAACGACCTTCAAGACGGTGATATTAGCTTCAAAGTAAATGACGGCGGAGTAGACAAGACAGTAATGACCTTAGACGGAGCAACAGGCAACGTCGGCATCGGGACGACGAACCCGGGGGCGAAATTAGGTTTTGCAGCCGATACATCTAATACAGGAGGAATTGATTTTGGTGGAGATGTAAAAGTCTATCGCGGATCAGCTGGCTGGCTCTATGTCGGTGGTAGCTTTTATGCAAATGGTAGTTTTGAAATAGGTTCTGCTATTCAAGGTTCTAACAATTGGAAAACTTTAAATAAGGCTGGTTCTGGTTGGGTTACATGGGGAACAAGAAATACTTCTGGTTCAGAAACAGTCTTGGATTTATCAAATATAGGGACGATAACAACAGCCGGCAACGTCGGCATCGGGACGACGAGTCCGACAAATATTTTAAGTCTTGGAGGGAATGCAGTCAGAAAAATATGGATGGAACGCCACACTACCGCAAACACAGCAGGAAATACTTTAACAATCCAGGGAGGCGGAGCAACAAGTGGAGCCACAAATAAAGCAGGTGGTCAACTTATCCTTATTCCAGGGCTTTCAACAGGAACAGGTGAGTCGGGTGTTACTATACAAGGATGTCCAGTAGGTTCAACAGGCACAGCAGACGGAACTCCCGCAGATATGATAAAAGTGCTTGGTAATAAACTCGGATTCTACAATACCACTCCAATCGCAAGGGCTGTTTTAGCGACAGGAGCAAGCCATACTGTAGATGATGTTATAACTGCGTTGCAAAATTTAGGTTTAGTTTCACAAAGTTAATTTTTAATTTTAAATAAATGTTAGAAACAATCAAAGCGTTTGAAAACTCTAAAGAAGAAGTAGTAAAACACATCACATTCGTCAAATCAGACGACGGAACATTGGTGTTTTTTAAAGATAACTACAACCCAGAAACTGGTGAGAAGTTGCCAAAAGAAGTTGTGAAAACAATGACTGTTGAAGAAATAGAGAAAGATATTGTAACAAAAACAGAAGAGATAGCTGTTTTGCAAGGGTTTTTAGATGAAATAATTATTAAATAAATTTATGAACATCAAAAAAGAAAACGTAGAGAAAGTTAGAGAATATGTTCTAAAATCAACTTTACCAAGTTGTGACGCTCAAGCGTTGGTTGCTCTTTTAATTGAGGAAGTCGAACCTGCTGAAGAAAAGTAGTTTTAAACCATTCCCAGATTTAGGAATGGGAATAAGCCTATTTTTAATACCAATCATATTTGCACTAAAGAAGACGTAAAACAACTCTTAGAAGAAAATAATTTAGTTAGAGATAAAAATCTTCAACAAAAACTCGATGCACAATCAGAGAAGTTTTACGCACACACTTCTAAGTTAATGGCACATCCAAATACTGCTCCAAAAACTATCGAAGAACTAACTAGCATTAAAGAAACTTGTGCTTCTCGTGGAACAGAGTTAGCACTAATCAATCAAATGCAAGAAGAACAAACAAAAAGATTAGAAGAACAAAAACAACAACTAGACAAAATTCAAAAAGAACAAAGCGACAACTTTGGAATGATACAAAGAGAACAGAGAGAAAATTTTGAAAGGTTAAGTGAAAAACTAGATAAGAAATATAGCGGTAAGTGGGTTGAAACTACTTTCAAAGCTTTACTATTTTTAATCGGCGGTGCTTTAGTTTATGCTTTTTTGAAAAAACTCGGTTTAGAGTTTTGACAAAATCATTTTTATGTGCTATTATCGAATTACTAATATGAAAAAGTTAGTCATACAATCAAACTATCTTCGCCACTAATTTTACTATTGGTGGTTTTTTTAATCTTGGCTATCTCAATTCTCACCCAAGGAGGTAGCTATAATTAAGAACGTTAGTACATTAAAAAGGAGGAAATATGGATACCTAATTTTGTCCTATCTGTGGAATAATAATCTATAGAAGGAATGGCAATTACCGATGTCATATTCACGGACATTTTAAAAAAACTATTTAACAGGAAAATTGGAGGGAGAAAATGTACAGATTGATGACGAAATGTCCACATTGCAACCGCACTGGGATGATGGAGGTTCTGGCGGTTGTTAAAGTCAACCATTTTATTTGTAAATTCTGTTCAAGGCACTTTACAAAGGAGGTTTCAAAATGGAAGAAAACAAAAACACCAGAAGAAAACTGACTGACGGAAACTGTGATTGTGGCGATGTCGCTCAAATCCCGTGGAAGTCTTATAAGTTCTGTTATCGTTGTTGGAGAAAATTCTGGTTTGAACTCACAATAGCGAAAGGAGTTTACAATGAACCTGTCAACACGCAAAATTCGGAAACAAGAGAGGAAGCAATCCAAAGTTCCATTAAGCTCAAAGAGAAGAACGGAATTAGACGCTCAGGCTCGTGGTATGTCAATTTTAATCTCTAAGATGACTCCCCCTTATGAAGACAAAAAGGGGGACACCTTCTATGATGAGGACACCAAAAAACTTGGTTGTGTTCCTTTTTCGGGTGTATGGGGCGAATTATCGTATTGCTCCGAATGTTACTGGAAATTGTGTTGCTTGAAAAAAGAAGTCCAATGGACAATTAAAGGAGGAAAGTGGAATGAAAAAAGAAATTACGTTCAAGGTTTGGCTCAGATGGATTAACCACGAAGGTGGAATCGTAATCGTATCTATAAGAAGAAACGATGAGCCAGTCAGACAAAAATTCTCGATTGGAGTAAAAATCGAAGACGCCGAAAAAGTCGGTGAAGAACTCATAAAAGAGTTGATGAATGAATAAGTTTGTGGGGGGCTAGATTCTAGCCTCCTCCTGTACCTTTAAAGATAGACTGCGCTCCCTGCCACAGTCTATCTTCGAGGGTATAACTCGTGATTTTATTCTCTAACTAGATAGGAATAAAAAAGAACAGTTTAACTTTTTAAAGACTGCTTATTTGTACCTACTTAATAAGATGGCTTATAATAATTTCAGTTATAGTGTACTTGCTTTTTAAAGCAACTTTCGCGATAGCTGATTTTAAATTAGAACCAAGAAAAAGTTTAATTCAACAACGAAGCGAAAGCTTCCAATAATTATGATAAAACTAATCGATGTATCGCACTACCAGAATAAAATAGACTGGAAAAAAGTAAAAAAGACAGGAATAACTTGCGCTATTCTTAAATGTACAGAAGGAATAAAGTATAAAGACCCCACGTTTGAACTCAACAGAAAAGAAGCAAGAAAGAACGGTATTTTAGTCGGAGCTTATCATTTTTGTCGAGGGTTTAATGTTGATATGGAGGCTAACTGGTTTATAAAATCTCTAGGAGAAATCCAGGAGGGAGAATTTATAGCGTTAGATTTCGAAGTCGAAATGGATTACCCTACAAACTGGTGCGGTCTTTGGTTAGACACTGTAACAGCAAAAACTAAATTAAGACCATTTATGTATATGAACTCATCAACAGTGGTGAGGTATGATTGGGAAGTTATATCAAAAGAGTTTGGTTTATGGGTAGCTCGGTATGGAACTAATGACGGAACTCAACAAGTTAAACCAGCGACTGGCAAATGGAATACTTGGGCTATCTGGCAATACACCTCAAGAGGAAAAGTAGATGGAATTATCGGAAATGTGGATGTGAATGTTTTTAATGGAACTTTGACGCAACTAAAGAAATACGGCAAGCCACCTGTGAGCTCTAAAATTGACTCAGGTGAGGCGAAACCCCCAAAGGTGGTACAAACAGACACAACTCCAAAACAAGACGAAACTGTGTCAATTCCTGTGCTTGTCCATACTACGCTCCCGGATAATTCAACAGCTAATCCCATTACTGGGGGTAGCTGGACAGTAGAAGAATATAAAAAAGAGCTAATTAGTAAATTAAATATAATGGAACAATTGTTACAAATGTTCAAAAGTAGAACTATTATTCTGGCAGTTTTACAAGGAACTCTAGGAGTGATTATCGCTGTTGAAACTCAATATCCAACAGGCGGAACTCTCTTGATCGTAAAATCGATTATAGACATACTGCTTAGATTTTACACAACTAAACCAGTTGATACTCTTTAAAAGTTTTCGAACTTTAAACTGTATTAAGATTCACAACTAAAACACTTTTGCAAAATGGACAAACCATTTTATACGCCTTTTAATGCAAGAGTGTTTTTAGATTTGACAAATATTTTATATCGTGTATAATGTAATTACAACGTGGGCGAATATCACAAGAAGTTTCTACTCGATGACTTGTGCCACTACGTCCACGAGACTGGGGATTACCATAACCAGTCAACAACCTGAATCGGTTTATGGAGTTTAAATGCTCTTACGAGGAAAGGATAGAGTAGCGCCAAGGGACTAAAGGCGTGGGTAACGCCTCCCTTGGTGAGTATGGTGAGTATAATGTTAAATTTATGAAAAAAGAAACTTATTTTATTTTGTTTATGACGTTAATAAATATAATATTATTTTTATGTACGACCAAATAGAATATCACACAGCTATTTTATCAGGACATATAGAGCCAGAATTAAAAAGACTAGGAGATACAGGATGGGAGTTGGTTTGTGTTTTTCCGATAAATAACGGAGTGAGTAAATTTGTTTTTAAAAGAAAAAAGATGAAGTAGAGTTTATAATTAGTAAGTTAAATTATATGGTAAAAGTTAATTGTTTAGGCTGTGCAACTTCTTTGATTGGAATTATATTGGTTATATTTATTTTAACTCATATCTCCGATATTTGGATATTTTTAGAAAACTTAATTGGTTAAATATAAAATAATGTGCGATTTATCTAGTGCTCAATTGGGAATAATATTGATATTACTATGGATTGCTCTTGTAAGGTATTATTTTAATTAGTTAAATTAAAATAATGGAAGGAAAAATATTAGCATTTGCGTGCTATGTAGTGTTGATTTTTGTTTGTATGGCATTTTTTACCAAACATCCATATTAAATAATCTATTCCAATGAGCGAATGGTGGGAGCCACGCAAGCTCGTCATTCGTTCTTTAGAGGAGGTAATATAATTTATAATGTTTAATTTTATAAAGTATATATTTGTCCCATTTTGGAAAGGAACAGAACCAGCTGAAGATAACACGGTATTTATAAAAAAAATAATACTATTTGGGTTTACCATAGGTTATTTAAGAAAAAAACTTTAGGACATTTACATATCTGGTTAAGGTATAATTATTAACAAATAAAGGAGTGAAAAAAAATCAAGTCTATTATCAACAAGGCGGAGGAGATGAGCAATACACGCCTAGTTACGGAGTCGAAGTTTTACTTCCTCATATTCAACACCTAAAAGACAAAATAATTTGGTGTCCGTTTGACAGAGAGGATAGTTTATTTGTCCACATATTAAACGAGGAAGGGTTTAATGTCGTTTATTCTCACATAGATGACGGGCAGGATTTTTTGACTTATGAACCAGCAAAGTGGGATGTAATTATAAGCAATCCACCCTATAAAAATAAGAGAGTTTATTGGGAAAGAGCGCTGGATTTAAAAAAGCCTTTTGCGCTATTACTTCCACTAAATATTTTATCTGATAGCGTAATAAATACTACAATGCGGGAGCGGGAGCGGGAGTTTCAATTATTGATACCAAGCAGAAGAATGAGGTTTTTCAATAGGCAAACAGGAGCAACTGGAAATCAGCCGACATTTAAAGCATCGTATTTTGGGGTAAATATTTTTAAACAGCAGATAATTTTGCAAGATATGGCGTTAAACTAAACCTGCCCTTAACCAGATATACTAAGTGTGTTAATTATTAAATTTTAATAAACGTATGGGAGAAGATGAAAAAACTCTTGATGAAAAAATGGACTATATCAGAGTCCAAATCAAGGAAATAGCTGGATATGTCCAGGATGTAAAAAATAACCTAGTTAATCCTCCAGTCGGTTCAACTAGAGAAAGCTTCGGTGAGGTTATGGCAAATCTAACATTATCTTATCGTCACCTTGAAGATGCTTCGATGAGAATTGGAAAGGTTAAACAAGCTTTAAATGATGGCATAAGTGTTTACGACAAAAATGTTGTAGGAAGTCCTGAATAGTTTTCTTCAACCGCTCTTTTATGAGGGCGGGAATAAGAAAGTTAGATATATTAAGTGGCTTAGAATTTAAAACAATGGATAAAAAGGAAAAAGTAAAAGATAAAAAACACAGGCACAAATGGGAATATCACGGTAATTATGTGCGATATTGTAATAATTGCGGAGAAGAGGAGCAAATGACCCTTTTTAATGGGTGGGTTAGCACGGAAGAGATATTAAAGAGTAGAAGTTCAGACTAAGTGGCTTAATAAAATAATTATGAAATGCAAACATTGTGGTCAAGAAATAAAAAAAACAAAGTGGACTAAAATCGGAGACTTAGAATGGAGCGAAGACTTAGGCGAAATGAATTGGTTCGAAGCTGAAAAAAAATGCAAAGAGCTAGGTGGAAGATTACCAACTAGGATTGAACTGATTAATTTGTTAGATAATCACTATGAAGAAATGACTGGAAAATTAAATGAAGCCGGCTACAACTATTGGTCGGCGACTACGTACTCGTACAACGCTCAGTACGCTTGGGTCGTGCTCTTGCCCTACGGCTACACGAACACCACTACTAAGACTACCTCTGCCAGTTACCGAGTGCGTTGCGTTCGCTAGTCCTCTGGCAAATAATTTGATTATTAAAATAATTAAGTAATATGACTAATAAAGTTATTAAAAAACATCGCCATTATTTTAAGTGGAATGAAAGATGTTCAGTCGGACATACTAATATTGGATTTTTTAAATGTAAATGCGGAGAAATAAAACCAGGCTTTCAAGCTCCTGGATTTAAACCACTAACTTATGAAAATTATGAAAGGACGAAAGAAAAGAGAGGAAATGAAAATCTGGGGCAGGGGAAAAGTAAACGGAATCTTAAAGACCTTTAAGAAATGCCGAAAATGCGGTGGGACTGATCGCCATTACGGAAAAGGATTGTGTCATAAGTGTTATCAGTCTAAATTTCACAAATCATACGAACGAAAGGATATTGAAAGACACCGGGAACTTTCGCTTGCTAATTACTATAAGAAAAAGCTTGACAATAAATCTGATAGGTGAGAAAATAGAATAAAGATATGCAAATAAAATACACGACTACAAATAGAATAATAAATTATTGCCAGCAAGGAGTAGGTTTTGCATTTAGTCGTGTAGCCTACTCCTTTTTGGTTGCAATTTTATGAAAGAAACATTTTATTTCGCACACGACTATAATGCTAGTCAAGACCCAAAGATTTTAAATCTACTCTATGAGCTTAAGTGGGAGGGTTACGGACTGTATTGGTTGCTTATAGAAAAATTAGCTGAAGCAAATGGTAAGCTATTGCTAACCGATTTGAGAGGAATAGCTTTTTCATCACATATCGAATTAGAAAAGCTAAATTTGCTTGTAAGCAGTTTTTTTCTCTTTGAAGAAGATGGAAAATATTTTTGGAGCAATAGACTTTTAGACCACTTAAAGAGTAGGCAAAAAATATCTAATCTAAGGGCTAAACTAGGAAGATTGGGAGGTCAAGCAACAGCTAAGCAATTGCTAAGCAAAAGCTCAAGCAAAATCAACCAAAGTAAAGGAAAGGAAAGTAAAGGAAAGGAAATGAAAGAAATAGAATTTTCTAACGAAAATTGCGCTCTCTCTTATAAAGAACCTCCAAAAGATACTTATCAAGACAAAGCTAAGACTTATAAGAAATTAGGAATACCATATAAACCACCTAAAAGGTCAGATAAACAAAATACCGCCTGGGATACCGAACTATTAGCGCGCTTTGTAAAAGACAAGGCAATGGAAATGCACCGTGTAGAGGTTTATGTGAACAAAAAAGAATCTTCTAAAAGCTGGTCAGCGCTTTCAAGGGCAATAAAAGAATTAGGAATTGAAAAAGCCAAGGGAGTTGCTGAGCATTATTTGCAAAGCGAAAAGTATGATAAGTTTGGCGCTGATATTTCTACAATGTTTTCCGACCACTCAATAAATATGTTTTTACAAAAAAAGGAAAATAAATACGAAGGCATAACACTCTAAAAATATGATTTTAAAATTAAGAGAAAAATCAAAAGAAATTGAACATAAAATAATCAGCCATATTGCCAACCGGGCAAAAGACGCTGTTTCTGTCTTCTCAATTTTAAACGAGGATGATTTTTCTGACGTTAAAAACAAGAAAGCATTTATCGCAGTTAAGGAGTCGGTTTTAAAAGAAGAGGATATTTATTCTAAATTCGAAGACGCAGGACTTTTATTTTCAGACTTTGTTAATGTTGATTTTTCTGACGTAACTCACAAAGCGAGAACTTTAAAAAGAATCAGTACGGCTTTAAAACTAAATAAACTTATCGAACGCTGGACAAATAGAATCGACAACACAAACATTGACGAATCAATATCAAACTTCACGCGTGAGTTTAGCCAGTCAACTGGGCTATGCGAAAGAGAGCGCACTGACATTAAGTCAATTATTGCAGATTACGAAAAAGACCAAGAGCTTTATGCAGAGAAATACCGAAATGGGGATAAACTTTTAGGACTATCAACTGGGTTTGGAAAAATTGACAACGTGATTGACGGAATCCGCTCGGGGCATTTTTGGGTAATCGGTGGATACAATAACACAGGGAAAACCTTTCTTGCTTTAAATATCGTAGTTAGTCTTTTGAACCAAGGGAAAAGGGTTGTAATCTACTCAATGGAAATGAGCAAGAAAGATTTAGCCGGTCGCTTAATGGGAATATTAGCGGATATGAACTCAGCTAAAATTTTAAAAGGAATCCTCACTTCAGAAGAATCAGAAAAGCAAATGAAAGCCAAAGGTATCTTATGGGAAAAAAATCTTAATATTTATCAAGACCTAGATGACTACGAACAAATAAAACTTTCAATGTACGAAGAAAGTATGAAAGAACTAGTGGATTGTTTTGTTATTGATTATATGCAACTTTTAAAAAGCACAAATCTCAACGAATACCAGTTAATGACAATGGCGAGCAGTGAGTTTCAGTCAATCGGACGAAAGACTGGAGTTCCGATCATCGCTCTTTCGCAGATTTCAAACGAAGTAGCAAAAAATGCTGATAGGTCAGTGGGAGGTTACAAGGGAAGTGGAGGAATTGAAGCTTCATCTGATATTGCTTTGAAACTTGTCCAAACCGAAGAACTAAAAACAGTCCAGGAAAAACAAAAAAATCACGTTCCAATAAATATCGACTGCATAATAACTAAAAATCGCCACGGCATAAAAGGTTTAATCCCGATGAGCTTTGAAGGGTACACAGGAATCTTTTATGAGGGCTACGAAACATAACAACATTCCCTAGATGGAAAAATTTGGAAGACGAACAAATCAAAGCAGACTATATGCGCTCGCAAGGTCTGACAGCGGTCGATGTCGGAAGTCGCAGAGCATTGCAGAAACTTGTTATCCCAACCTTTAAAAAGAAAACCCCTGGCTATAAATTAAAATTAACTCAATTAAAAGCTATATGGAAAAAGTAAGACACGACGTTCAATCAAATGTCGTTAAAAATCCACAAAAAAGAGAAGCCCTAGAAAAAGCAGAAGCAATGCGCGAGTTGCGAGAGGTTATGAAAAAAATAGAACTCCATAAAAATTACGATGACGAATGGGACGCACTCTGGAACAGAAAACGCCAGCTTAGAAGCATACTAAACCCACAAAATGATTAGCACTTGACAAACATTTTTTATTGTGATAGTATGGAAATAGTTAATCAACTAAAAAAATAATATGAACAACCTAGACCAAGCGATTTCAATCGCTGACAAATTAAAAAAGGACACAGAGCGCATCTATCTCGAAATGGACACTAACATTACCGAGCTAATCCGACTGTTCGCAAAAATGGCAGTAGATATTAAAACTCCGATTGACCCTAAAGACCCCGAAGAACTAGAAAGATTTAAAAACGCACCAGACGGATACCCTGACTCTTTCGAATCAGCGCAAGAGCAACAGACCAGCGATAATCAAACTAATTATAAACGACAATGAAATACAATAAATTGGGAGTCCGCTATTTTTTCGGAAACCTAATGCTTTACTGCAAACTAAATAAAATAACCACGCTGGGAGAATACCTAGTGCACAAATATGGAAAATAAACTTTACGAAATCTCAAACGCTCTTGTCGGGCTAGAGGAAATAATGGACGAAGACAACGACCCGCAACTCTACGAATACCTCGATTCTATCAAAATGGAGTTGACGCAGAAAGTTGATAACATTGTAATGCGTCTCAGGACGCTAGAATTGACTTCTAAGGCGGTTGATACTGAAATTGATAGATTAGATAGCTTAAAGAAGTATTATGACCGCAGAGGTCAAAAATTGAAGTCATATCTTGCTCACAACTTGCAGATGATTGGCAAGGACAGACTTGAGACAGAAAAGGCGGTGTTGTCGTTTAGGAAATCAGAAACTACCGACATTCTTGACGAAAAGCTAATACCGCAAGAATACAAAACAGTCAAAACAACTGAAAGTATAAACAAAACAGCAATAAAAGAAGCCATTAATGGCGGTGTAGAAGTTCCAGGGGCAGTAGTAACTCCGCATAAGTCATTACAAATAAAGTAATTTTTAATTAGGGTGATTAAACCCTCAAAACATATGATAAACGAAGAAATAACAATCGAGAAGCGAGAAAAAAAGGAATATCCGCCTATTCCTAAAAACATCTATCAAGCGGAAATACTAGACGTTAATTTAAACGACGCAAAAGGAAAATTTGCTAAACCAGGGGAGAAAGTGTTTTCGTTTCAGTTTGTTTTACTAGACGGAAAAGACAAAGAAGGTTCGCTAAGAGGTAGAAGTGTTTGGGCTAACTTTGTCCCGACTTATCTTTATATCGGAAAGAACGGAAAGAATGACCTATATAACATTATTGAGGCTGTATTAGAAAGGGAATTAGAGTTAGAAGAAGAAGCTAACTTTGACAAGAACTTTGTAAATTCTCTTATTGGAAAACAACTAAGGCTTATGATTGAGCCACGGGTTACCGATAAGGGAACTTATGACAACGTGACTAATTACCTTGAGGCATCAACAAAACTAAACGCCCTCACTAGCGAGGAAAAAGAACACTCAACTGTGAAGAACAAAAAAGAGGAAGTGAAAGAGGAAAGGCAAGATGAGATTGCGGATGTTCCAGAAGAAGACATAAAAGTTAGCGATATTCAATTCTAATTCTATGGCAAAATCAATCGAAACATCAGCAATAATTTCTGGTATTCGTGCTAAGGTGGATGGCTCTTTAGGGCTATCCATCGGCACACCAGAGTTATCACCAGAAGAAAAAGTCGTTTTTATGAGTCTTCAAAATCTGAATGTTAAAATGACAATCGAACCGACAGAAAACCCAGAGGAAAAAATCAAAGTTGAAAAAGGACTTGACGGGAAATCACCAAGTGAACGGCTCTACAATGTAATTTATGTTTATTATAAGTCTTTAAATTCTTCCGATGACTTTCAGACTTTCTATAAAAGGAATATGGAAGGAATTATTGACCAATATAAAGCTAAACTACCTAAAGAGTATTAAAAATATTAAAGACTGCACAAAAGAAATGGAACAACTAGAAAAAGACCTCGCATTTCTCGGTATGCCTTTTTATGACGCTAAGCCAGTTATTGAAAAGTTTATATCCCAAGTAAGAGAAGATACTATCAATGAATGTATTTTAGAAAAAAAAATTGGCTGGCAATCTGGCTGGAACGCATACAGAGAAAAAAATAAAAACTTAACCATTAAATAAAAAACTATGGAGAAAGATTTGCGATTATTAGGAAAACTTTTCGGCAGAGATATTTTTATTGATTTGACTGATTGCGATAAGAGGATATTTGAACACGCAGAGAGGTTTCTTAGAACAGACAAAGATAATGCAGATAAGTTGAGAAAAATAAGAGAATTACTAAACAAAAATGATGATTAAAAAGAAAAAACCAATTAGAAAAATAGGTAAGATAGGACAACGAAACATAGAAGCAAATAAATTTCTAAAGGAGATTTATATTGACAAGGAAATAACCACTTGCGAGTTAGGCTTTACTGGTTGCACGCACAACAATTTCCTTTCATTTGCTCACAGACACAAACGCGAATGGTATAGAAAATATCCAGAATTACTGTATTATTTCAACGAAACTATCTTAGCTTGTGTTAAATGCCACGATATTATCGAAGTATCAAAAGGGCTAACTGAAAAAGTATTTAATCATTTAAGACAAAAAAACAATGAAAGAAATTAAATTCAGAGCGTGGGATGAAAATTTAGGTACTTGGCACTATTTTAGCGCTGGAGACCAATGGTATAAAAACAAGCCTATTTATCAATTCACTGGCCTCAAAGACAAAAACGGAAAAGAGATTTATGAGGGGGATATTTTAAGAGGAATAAAAGTCGGGAAATGGAGAAAGCCACCAGAAAACTTGAGGTGCGAAGTGACTATGGAACCAGATATGTATGGGTATCGCTTAATAGATAATGTCGGAAGCGGAGAATATCTTTTAACAAAAAATAATACAGAACATTGGGAAGTTATCGGCAACATCTACGAAAACCCAGAGCTAATCAATAACAAAAAATAAATGAAGGAGGCGCATTGACATAAAACGATAGCGTGCTATAATTCATTCATAAGTATTTAATTTTATTTATGAAAAAAGTCTGCGCTAAATGTAAAAAAAAACTACCAATCACATTTTTTCAATTGGATAGGCAACAAAAGTGCGGTTATAAGCCATATTGTAAGGACTGTTCTAACTTATTATCGCGTGAATACTATAACAAAAATAAAAGTAAAGTTGCGAAAAGAGTAACTGATTATAGAGAAAAAAACGAAGAAATAGTGAAACTTCGTAGGAAAAAGTATTATGAAAAAAATAAAGAGCGTATTTTTGAAGTAGCGAGGTTAAGGCGAAAAAAGATGAGGCTTAATAAACTATGGATGCAAAAGAAGTCAGCTAGGTCTATGGTTTATTGGGCGGTTAAAAACGGTAAACTAAAAAAGGGGTGTTGCATTATCTGTGGAGACAAAAAAGCAGAAGCTCACCATCACAGGGGGTATACTAAAAGATATTATTTAGATGTTATATGGCTATGCAGGAAGCACCACGCCAAACAAGATAATTAAAAATTAACAACAATCATATAAAAGAATCTAACATCCAAACTATGTTCTCAAAGGTGATTGATATTGTCGGAGTGTATGAGCTGAAGCTGTCAAAATCAAATTCTATCCCATACAACGCCGTCAAACCCCACCAAGTCGAAGCGCTCACGAAAGCCAAGCACGAAGGACTATTCCACAAAATATCAGACGCTCTCCCTATTTTCGGTGGCAATAAGCATATGAGATTTACCGCAAAAAAACCCTTCGATTGTATGTTTTTACACTGTCCAGCTTACGTCGCAATCTGTTTTTACCAGCCACGAAAGAAAAAAGAAATATACCTAATTGACATTGACCGCTTTATCGAAACACGCGACCACGACACAAGAAAATCACTCACAAAAGAACTGGCGGATAAAATATCAACTTATTGTCTTAATCTAAACTAATTAAATAACTATGGGAAAAGGATATTATATAATCATACAATCGAAAGATAAAAAATCAGTAGAAAAAATTGACAGGTTTAAATGCGGAGACATAATAAAAATTGAAGGTGTTGTCGTCGAAAATGACAAGAAAATAAAACAAATAGTAATAAGTTTAGATAATTAAAAAAATAATATGATCAAAGAACTTACAAAAGAACAAGAAAAACAAATCCCTAAATTTATAGAAAAGTTTGTTAAATTGGCAGAAAAACCAACAGATAGAAAAAAAGCGAAATTAGCAGTTCAAGCATTGTATGAAAGCGCTGGATTTAAAAAGCCAGTAGTTATTTTTGGTAAATCTCCTTTATCGACATTAGTAATGGTTGCAATATGCAGGATTTTATTTAAAAACTCTAAATTGGCTAGCGATGGCTCACAACTTAGCTCACAACTTAACTCACAACTTAGCTCACAACTTGACTCACAACTTTACTCACAACTTAGCTCACAACTTGACTCACAACTTTACTCACAACTTTGCTCACAACTTGACTCACAACTTGACTCACAACTTTGCTCACAACTTGACTCACAACTTGACTCACAACTTGACTCACAACTTGACTCACAACTTGACTCACAACTTGACTCACAACTTGACTCACAACTTAGCTCACAACTTTACTCACAACTTAGCTCACAACTTGACTCACAACTTTACTCACAACTTAGCTCACAACTTAGCTCACAACTTAACTCACAACTTAGCTCACAACTTAGATCACAACTTAGCTCACAACTTAGATCACAACTTAGCTCACAACTTAACTCACAACTTAGCTCACAACTTAGATCACAACTTAGCTCACAACTTAGATCACAACTTAGCTCAATAAACAGTAATTGGTTAAGTATTATTTGGTGGTTAGTTTGGGCTGGATGGTATTCTTTCGGGAAATATATCGGAGTAAAATTTGAAGAAAAAGATTATAAAGTATTTATAGATTTTGTGATTAATGTTAGTTTTATTGTTCCATACGAAGGAATCGCTTTTGTTTCCGAAACTCCTAAAAAAATAAATTGGAAAGATAAATTATTACATAGTACTGAATATAAAGCGGTAGAATACTCTGACGGATATGGTTTATATTCAATCCACGGAGTAAAATTTACTGAAGAACAATTTAAAAAATCACAAACAGCTTCCACAGCGGATATTCTTTCTTGGGAAGATATTGACCAGCGTTCCGTCCTTTTAAGAGATAGACCGCTGGAAGAATTATTAGAGGAGGTTCCTAAAAAACTGATTGATAAAACCGAAGAGTGTGGTGGATATGAATTGTATGAAATAGAATTAAAAGACATCGGAGAAGCTAAGATACTGTCTTACAAAGGTTGGTCTTCTGATAAACCTTATGTTAAGTTTGTTAATCCAGAATCGAATAACTGCCTAGAAACAGTGTCACGCTTAAGAAAACAAACCGTAGAAGAATTAATTAATTCAATAAAATCATAAAAATATGAAAATAAACAACCACGGAGATTTAATTCTATATCCAATAGATAAAATTAAACCTCCAAAAACAGCTAAAAAGGCAAAAGTACATATTTTACAGGAAAGTAACGCAACAGGTAATCGCCACGAAGTCGTAACTAAAAAAGGCTTTATTTTTTACTGGTCCAAAAACGGAATAGAATATATCCACTGCGATACCGATTACGAAATAAGACACGTCGGAGGAGATTGTGAACACGGAATACAGCCAGTTGAAGCAGGAACACGAGAAGTTAGGCACGAAGAAGAATATGATCCGTGGACAAATGAGTTAAAAGTTGTAATTGATTAAAAAACCTATGTCTATGAAAGAAATAAAAAAAAGTATAACAATTAGTGGCGTTGGTAGTTATGGTGCAATCAATAATGATACTCTCTCCGAATACCTATCCGAACTAGAAACTAGAATAAAAAATCTTGAAGAATTTAAAATGGACAAACTTAGCGCTAAAAAGTTAGAAGAACTTAAAATTACTGACGAGGAAACAGTTGAAGATTGGGTTGATGAAACTATGATTAAAAAGAAAAAGCACACCCATTGGATAGATGATAGGATTTTAGAAGTTCATATCCGCCAAACTCTCAAATCCCAAAAATAAAAGCTGATTAAAGATATAGGTGATGAAATACTAAAAATTATGTCGTATGGAGATGATGTTATCGAATTAGACACAATCCAATCAATTCTAAATAAACATCTATGAACATAGAAAACCAATTTCCAATAAACACATTTAAAGGAGAAACAAAAAATCAGTTAATTGAATTTATTAAAAAGGTAGAAAATAAATCCAAAGAAGAACTAAATGCAGAAATCGAAAAGTATCAGGAAGCTCTAATTTGGTGCAGTGGGAGTGAAGATTTTCAACTAGAAGGACAAGCGAGAAAAGGTTGGGAAGAAATATGCGTGCCTCTCTTAAATAAGATAAAGTAATCACTATGAAAAAGCATTTTGATATTTATAAAAAGTATAGTCCGCCGTTATTTATCTATAATTCCAATGGTTCAATTAGGTTTTTGTTTCAAAATGTTATATTTTTTCAAGATCCAAGAATAATAAATTTAAAAAGTAATCACTAATCGGCAGACAGTTTTTTGTTTTATTTTCTGTCTGTCGATTAGTTGGTAGTTAAAAGAGGCGCATAAAATGCGCCTCTTAAATTTTGAAAAATTTGACTTATGTAAAAATAACTGTTATAATTGAGTTAAATTAAAGAATTGCAAGCCCACTCATCGAATCCTTTTTCATTGATTATCCTGATTGATTCAACTGTAGAACACTTAATATCAACCGAACATTCGTCTGTTACTTCTGGATGCCACTTTCTAGAAATCTGAAACCAACCTCTATCAAAACTACCGTTAGTTGTGTTTGTGCAGTCTTTATGGTTTATTTCACCGCATATAGGATTAAATCTTGATTCGCAATGTCCTAGCTTAATCAGTCTTTCAACCTCTTGGAAGCCAAAATCTGAAGCCACAGAACGAATAAGGTTTTCAATGTTATGAGGGACGGGAAGCACTTCGGACTTACTCCCGCCGCCATAACTCACTGCGTGAACTTCAGAAGAAGCTTGCGCTTCCACCACCGAGCCGACAGCTAAAAAACCAGCTTATCAGATGAACACAGAACTTGGTACAAATTATAGGAATAAAGAAACGCAACACCAGTAACAACTCCTAACAGATACACAGAAACGACTTTTAACTGAAAACGATTGATTAAATTTTTCATCTTATTGGCAATATCAGTCTCACCCATAAAGATATTTAAAAATAATTAGTTAGTAGTTCGCGAGTTTTATGTCCTCGCTTCTCACGTTCCAGACCCTAAGAGTGGCAACGCTGGCATCGACTGTGATTTGACAGAGATTAGTGGGGAATTATTATATCCCTCAATCTCATAAGTACAGTATAGCAGTTAAAAAAACATTTGTCAAGTATATTATAAATAAAGTTTTAACATATCACTATAAATATCACTAAATAACTTAATAAAGCCTATATGGGATGTAAAAAACCGAAAGGAAAAAAGAAATGAGCGAACCAGATTTACAGGAAAAATCAGGAAGAAATCCAGACGGAACTTTTAAAGAAGGTTTTTCGGGGAATCCTAATGGACGACCTAAGAGAAAATCATTCAGAGATTATTTTAGCGAATCTGATGAGGCAGAACTTATGGAAAGAGTAAAATCTGCAATGAGCGAAAAAGAGATAATGAAAATGATTGTAGAGCAGTTATTCGGTAAACCAAGACAAAATATAGGATTAGACGGAGGAGAAGAAGGAAAGGCAATAGTAATTAAAAAAATAGATTATGCCGGAAATAACAATACCGCACCTATACAATCCGAGGAAATACCAAATACCATTCCTACAAGCATTCCAGAATCAGAAATATAATAGATTCGTCTTAGTTCATCACAGAAGATGTGGAAAGGATAAGACTACAATCAATGCAGTTATTTCGAAAATGATTGAAAAAGTTGGAACATATTATTATTTTCTTCCAACATACAATCAAGCCAAAAAAGTTATCTGGAATGGAATAGATAAAAGCGGAATGAGATTTTTAGATCATTTTCCAAAAGAGTTGGTCAAAAAGCAAAATGAAACTGAAATGAAAATTGAACTGGTAAACGGATCGGTGTTTCAGGTAGTAGGAGCAGATAATATTGATAGTATAGTCGGAACGAACCCGATCGGAGTGGTCTTATCAGAATATCCCTTAATGAAACCTAAAGTCTGGGAATACCTAAGACCAATACTTGCAGAAAATGGAGGATGGGCTGTATTTGTTTATACACCGAGAGGAAAAAATGAAGGTTGGAAGGTTCTGCAACAAGCCAAAGAAAATAAAGGCTGGTGGTGGCAAGTATTAACAGTCGATGACACAAATGCAATTCCGAAAGAAGTTCTTGAACAAGAAAGATTAGAAATGCCAGCCGACCTATTTGAGCAAGAGTATTATGTAAAGTTTATTGACGGAGCTTCTAGCGTGTTTAGAAAGATAGATGAAAATATCCACAATGAAGAAATAAAATCAGATTTTAATAAAAAATACCAAATTGGCGTAGACCTTGCTAAGTATCAGGATTTCACAGTTTTAACCGCTATTGACCTACATACATTCAAAGTCGCAAAACAAGAAAGATTCAACAAGCTTGACTGGAACACACAAAAAGAGAACATAATCAAGTTTATAAGATACTGGAACTCAGGAACTGTATATATGGATACAACCGGGCTAGGAGACCCGATTTATGATGACCTTGTAAAGCAAGGAATGGGTATAGAGCCGTTTAAATTCACTGAAACATCAAGAGAGCAACTACTGAATGGACTCAAGATTTTAATAGAACAAAACAAAATCAAAATACCAAACGACGAGATTTTAATAAATGAGCTTAAAAGTTTCCAATACGAATTAGTCGGGCAGAAGGTTAAGATGAGAGTCCCAGAAGGAACTCACGATGATGCCGTTATGAGTTTAGCCCTAGCAGTATGGGGACTTGATAAAGAACTACCATTAATTGGTAACGACGACTTAGAAGAACACGAAACTGATTTTTAAAATATGAAACAAATCTACACACCAACAGAGGAAGAATTAGAAGTTATCCGCATAATGCAAGCCGAAAAAACAAACTGGGAAGAAGGTCTTGTTTGGGTAACTGATAAGATTCAATTTGTGATGTCAAACGTGGTTAAGAAAGCGCGCAAGAATTATTTAGGATTTTTTAACCAACAAAAAGACCCAATTACAAAACGAGAGAAGATTTTTATACCTTTGACTGAATGGACAGTCGAAACAATGCTCAAGAATATAGATGTTGACACAAAAGACATTGATGTCAAAGCTACTAATCACCAAGCTCATCTAAAAGCTCAGGTTTTTAGGCAAATACTCAAAAAGAAGCTTGACGACATAGATTTTGGTAAAACTCTTAATAGTTGGCTGAGAAGAATAGCAATAGACGGAACAGCTTATCTCAAGGCTTATGAAATTGATAATAAACTACAAGTAAGAGTTATAGATGATTTGAATATCATAGCTGATCCGAGTGTAGAATGTTTGAATGATTCAAGCGGAAAAACCGAAAGAAATGTAATCTCAAAACCTGAATTTGATGAATTGGGTCTAGATAATTATGAAATGGTTGAAGGAACTAGCTCAGTTGACAGGACATCAATTGACGTAGGGACAAATGCTTCAGGAAATACAACCGAGATACCTTATGTTGAATTATTTGAAAGATACGGATACCTACCAGAGTTTGTAAGAACTGGCAAAGAAGAAGATAGAAATAAATATTTTTATGCACACAGTGTAGTTTCAGGATTAAATGGGACACCAGTCGTTCATTTGGTCGAAGAAGTAGACGATGACCCGTATGGAGAAGGTAAGTTAAAAGAAGTTCCAAACAGAAGAGCTGGGAGAGGAATAGGAGAGATGTTATTCAGTATTCAGGCGTATCTCAATGAGGTAGTCAATACAAGAATGAACAAGGCTAGAATAGTCCAACTCGGATTATTCAAAATGAAAGGCAATATCACTCCTCAACAATTTAAAAGACTGTTCACTACTGGAGGAATTAAGCTCGACGCTTCGTCTGATATTGAAGTTTTAGAGACAGGGAGCATTGACCCTTCATCATATAAGGATGAGGAGCAGGCATATCTATGGGGCAATAGAGTTACTGGAACAACTAACGAAGATGAAATAGCAGGGAATAGACCAGCGACAAACGCTTTAATTGAAGAGAGAGGAGCTGGAAAAGGATACGGATTGAGAATTGAAGGGATAATGCTAGAACTAGGAAAGTTCATCCAAAAAAAGATGATTCCTATTATAAAAAAGGAACTCAAAAAAGATGTTGGTCAAATTAAAAGAATAACCGGAGACCCGGAGATACTTGAAAAACTAGACAGAGCTTTTATCGAAAATAAGGTTTATTCTCAATTAGAGAGTATGACACCTTTCGAGAAAGAGCAATTACTAGCTCAAGGAATTACTCCGGAAACTTTGGTCGAAGAAGGAGTCAAATCAATCAAACAAGAATTAGGCAACGATAGGTATATCCCGATAGTTGACGAATTGCTAGATACTGAATTTGATGTCAAGGTTACAATAACAGACGAAAGTATCAATAGGAGTGTTATGGCTAAAATGCTTCAAGATACAATGGGAATGTTATCAAGTGCAGGATTACCAATAAGGAACACCTTAAAAGAGTTATATGATACACTAGGATTAGACGGGGAACATTTAATTCAAGATATGCCAATGCAAGGATTGCCAATGCTACCCCAAGCAGGTGTTGAAGGCGCAGGAAGCCCGGCACAAATGATAGCTCAGCAAATGCCTCAATAATATGGAAAAAATTAGAAAATACGATGAGTTTATAAAAAACAACAAAGAGGCGTTGCAACTTCTTGCTCAAAAGATTAAAAGCGTTGATACTGTTCAAGGTGTTGAAACACTGCAAGAGATGAGAGGACGAAAGTATGCGATTAAGATAATTAGCGAATGGATTACTGAACTATGGGGAATTACAACAGAAGAATTGCCAGCCCCAGAAGAAGAAGATGAATTATTTAGAGTAATTGAATAAATTTTAAAATTATGGGAAATGTACACGTGGATAATTATCCAGTAGGATGTAATATGACAGTAGTTGATTTAGCTACTGATGCGGATGTAGTCGTAACAGCTTCTCCAGCTCAATTGGTTGGGGTGTATGTCAATGTAGCTTTGTCAGCTCACGCGGCTTTAATTAAAAACAGTGCTACGACAAAATTGACACTACCAGCTTCAACAGCAGCCGGAACGAATATTGACTGTCATAGTGCTATTTTTTCAACAAATATTACTGTTGAGTCAGATAACTCAGGAACTGGAACGATAACTGTTTTTTGGAGAGCGATATAATGTTAATTAGTTAATTTAAAATATGGAAGAACAAACAAACCCAGAGTCAACCGACTCGGAGATTGAAGAACTGTTTGAGGAAACTCAAGAGGAAACAATCGAAGAAGGCGACAAGGATGTTGAAGGCAAAAGCGAAGTGGAAAACTTGACGCTTTCTGAACTCAATACCATCGCCGGAAGAAAGGACAATCCTTTCAAAAGCAAGGAGGAGTACTTAAAGCACTATGAGAACCTAAAAAAACTCGTAGGAGACCAAGACCTTGCTAAAGAACGCAAGGGAAAGAAAGAAGTCAAAGAGGTCAAAGAAGACCCGACAGCTAAAGAACTGGCGGAGCTTAAAAAAGACATCGCTAAAAAAGATTTCCTTCTTGAAACGCCAACCGCAAAAGAGTATTTAGACCTAGTTGAGGCTTACGCTGAAAAACACGGGCTATCTCTAAGTGAGGCGTGGGAAAACAAGTTTGCAAGCATCGCTGATATAAGCCAAAGGAAAGTAATAATCAATAAAAACAGGGTTAATCCTGTTGAATCCCAGCGAATCAACGATTTGGCAAAATCAGCTAGAAGCGGAAACGAATCAGCTCAAAATGCTTTGATTGATGAATTAGTTTGGAAGAAATAGGAACCCAAAAAAGAAATGGCAGCAGATAATATACTCCGAACATACGGAGATGTTACTAAGCGAGAATCAGTGCTCGGCTTGGTAGAAATTCTGACAGCTACGGAAAAGTCAATTATGAATATGATTGGCAAAACCAGAGCTATCGACACTGTTCACAGTACGTTGTTAGATTCACTAGAGACCGCAGCCTCTGGTGCAGTCGCAGAAGCGGCTGATTATACTGCAGGAGCATTGACGACTCCTACTCGTTTGGCTAATGTAGTCGAAACAGTAGCTAAGCCGTTCAAAGTTTCTCGTGTTCAGCAAGCCGTTGATCATTATCACGGAGAAAACGAACTAACTCGACAGACAAACAAGAAGATGAAAGACTTCGGAAATTCTGCTGAGTTCGATCTCGTTCGTTCTACGCTTGTTTCCGGAGCTTCTGGAACAGTAGCTAAAATGGAAGGTATGATCGCTCATATCTCAAAATCAACTAATGTTACAGCTCAAACTTCTGGAACTGTATGGAGTGCTTCGATAATGAAAGGTTTGATGAAAGCTAATATGGACAACTCCAATGATGATGTCGCAACCGACATCTTTATGGGAAGCTATATTAAGGACAAAACTGATGATTTCACAAACAAAACTAATACTGTTTCCACCGGACTCAATATTAAAGAAATCGTTAGCGTAGTTGATGTGTTCGAAACAGGTCTCGGAAAACTCAAGACTCACTATCACCGATATGTTCAACAATCGTCTGATACGACTTCAAGAGTTTTGGCAATTCGCCCAGAGAAGCACAAAACTGCTTATCTCGAAGAACCATATATCGACAAAGATTTGGCAAGAACCGGTCCTTTTGATTTCTATGCGGTAACAGGGTCTATGACTCTCGAAACAAGAAACCAAGATTCAAATTTCTTTGCCTATGGTTATTTGAAAGGCTAACAATTTATTAACTTAATATAATTGCTTTGGGCTGTCAGTTCTCCTGAACAGTCCAAGGAGAACAAGTAATTATGAAAATATTGCAAGGTAATGAGGCGAGACAACGAATAAAAAAAGGGATTGATAAATGTGTTGATGTAGTTAAGGTATCAATGGGAGGACAAGGTAAAAATGTCTTAATCTACAATGGAGTATCTACTGAAATAATCAACGACGGGGTATCAATCGCTAGAGAAGTGAATGTTAAGGATGAAATAGAGCAAGCAGGAATACAATTAGCAAAACAGTGCGCTAACCAAACAGACGAGGACTGCGGTGACGGAACAACAACTACGCTGGTTCTTTTACAATCTATATTAGATAAAATTATCACTGATATTCCAACAGGTAACCCAAGAGAAATCAGAGAGAATTTGTTTAAGGAAGCCGAAGAAATTTTAGCTGAAATTCCAGTTAAGCAGATAGAATCAATGGATGATGTTTATAATCTAGCTTTAACTTCCAGTTTAGATGAAAAAGTAGCTGGATTAATTAAGGGAATTTATTCCGAACTTGGTGAAGACGCTCAAATTTCAATCGAGGAAACCTCACGGGACGTATTGGAAGCAGAAATCACTAAGGGGATGAGGTTTGAAAGCAAAAAAGCCGACAAATTAAGTGAAGAAAAGCAAATTATAGAAGATTGTAGCGTGTTAGTGCTAGATAATGTCGAAACAATTGACGAAATAGGCGAAGCGGTTAAAAAAGCAAGCGGTAACGGAGAGAATAATTTGTTAGTGATAGCCAATAGTTTTTCAAGACCAGTTTTAGTTTCTATAATGGCGACTAGAACATTTAATATTATCCCGATTGAATATAAAATGTTTACTCCGTTAGAAGATGTCAAGGAATACGCAGGGGATAAGGTAAAAAAAGCGATTATAACTCAAGATAGTGTTACTTTGATTGAAGGGAACGGAGACGCTACTGGTAAAATAAAAGCGTTGGAGGATAAATTGGCGGTTGAAGAGTCCACTTACGAAAAAGAAAACCTCGAGAAGCGTATTGCTCAATTAAAAGGTAAAATTGCTATTATCAGAGTAGGGAAGAACACAGATGTCGCTAGAACAGAAGCCGTTAAAAAGGTTGAGGACGCTTTGGGTGCGGTTAAAGGAGCTTATGAACTAGGATATTGTAAGGGTGGAGGGATGGCGTTAATAGATGCAATGGTAAGTTTAAACCTGTCTTGGTTTAGAGGAGATATTTATGCTAAGGATGGAAAAATAGAGACAAATACCAATCCTCGAAAAAAAATCGTTAATAATTTCTATGGGGCACCATACAGACAAATTTGTGAAAATGCTGGGGTTGAAAAAATAGAAGTTGGGGATAATGTTATCGACTCCTATAAAACTGTTAAATATTCATTATTAAACGCTCTCTCAACTGCGACAAGTATTCTCACAGCAGAGGCGGCGTTAATTGAAGAAAAAGAAAATGACTAACAGACAAAGATTCATTATTGATATGGTCAAAAAGTATAAAACCGACTACCCAAAAGAGTATGCTGATTTTCTTAACCTAATGAAACACCGTAAAGCTGAAATGAAAGACAAAAAAACTGGAAAGTTGCAAGGAACAAGCGAAATGCGAAACGCGTGCAGTATTCCAGATAGACTTTATAACCTGATGAGTTATGTGATGAACGGAGTGAATGAAGAAAAGTTTTTAGAACCAAAAGGAGAAATGAAGTGGTTCATTAAAAAGTTTCCAGAGTTTTTAATCCCTAATTCTTACTAATATGCTAACAGCCTGTTTAATTGTAAAACCAACGCCAAACGAAGCGAAATTGCTCGACAGATGTCTTTCATATTTAAAAGGCAACGTAGATGAGATTTGCATTACTCAAGCAGGTAAAGAACCGATTGAGCCAGTTTCGAAGGTTATTAGAAAGTACAAGGGGAAAGAGTCATTTTACAAATGGAACAATAATTTTGCAGATGCTAGGAATTTCAATTTTTCGCAAGCGACTGGGGATTTTATCTTCTGGTGCGATACCGACGATATTGTAAAAGGAACGGATAAGTTAAAAAGTTTGGTTGAAGAAATTAGGGATAAAAACATCGATACGGTAGCGATGAATTATCTCTATGACTTTAACGAAAATAAAGAATGTACAGTAAAACACATTAAAACAAGAATAGTGAAGAATGGAAGCGTTAAATGGGTCGGATCAGTCCACGAGGACTTTGAAAACCTAAGAGATATAACAGCATATTTCTGCAAAGACATTGAGATAATGCACCTAACAGACGAAAAAAGACAGCAAGGAAGCGTCAAAAGAAACTTAGAGATAGCTCTTTCTGAAATTGAAAGAAACCCAAAAGACCCGAGAAGCACTTGGCTTGTGGCAAATGCTTACTGGGGGAATAATCAGAAAAAAGAAGCTATCGAGAGCTTTCAGAAGTTTCTAAAAGAAAGTGGAAGCGAAGAAGAAAAGTACGTAGCGAATATGGTGTTAGCTTCATTGACTGACGATGAAAAATACGCTTTGGAAGCTATTAGTCTAAGACCGACTTATCCGAATGCTTATCACAAGATAGCCGAGTTTAAATTCAACCAAGGAAAATACCAAACAGCTATTGATTTCATCGAAATAGGACTGCAACTACCGATACCAGAACTCAAGATGATAGTTTTCAACCCAAGAGATTATGACTACAACCCCCTAATGGTGATGATGAAATGTTATTGGAAGCTCGGGAAGACCAAAAAATCGGTTGAAATAGTCAATAAAATGGCTGAAATGTTTCCAAATGACAAGGTAATTAAAGAAAAAAAGGCTCTATTAGATGAAGAATTAGGCGAAATATCAAACATAGAAAAATATCTAAAGAAAACCGAGAAATTAAAAGGAGAAAAATTGAAAGTTTATATAGACAATTTACCGGAAAAAGTGAGGCAACACCCTCTAATTTGTTCGTTGAAAAATCAAAATTTCATTAAAACCGAAACAAGCGGTAAGGATTTAGTATTTTACTGTTCTTATACAATGAAAGCGTGGAATCCTGAAATAGCTTTAACTGAAGGAGTAGGCGGAAGTGAGGAGGCTGTAATAAACCTCTCACGAGAACTCACAAAATTAGGATGGAATGTAACAGTTTATAATAACTGCGGAAAAGGCGGAGAATGGGACGGAGTAAAATATAGACCATTTTGGGAATATAACGTTCGAGATAAACAAGATTGGACTATCCTATGGCGACATCCTAAGCCTTGCGATTACAACCCAAATTCAAAGATAGCGGTTGATATGCACGATGTATTGAAAAGCGGAGAATTTACCGACGAACGACTGGCAAAGATTGATAAAGTATTCGTGAAGTCAAACGCCCATAGAGTTTTATTTCCGAATATTCCTGACGAGAAAGTAGCAGTTATTGCTAACGGAATAAACCCTGAAATGTTCGGGAAAAAAGAAAAGAATAAATATCTGATTTTAAATACTTCATCCGCAGATAGACACCTCGAAGCTACGCTAGATGTTTTTGAAGAACTGATTAAAAGGCAACCTGATAAACCTTGGAAGCTAGCCTGGTATTATGGCTGGGGATTATATGATGAAGTCCATAAAGACAATCCGGAAATGATGGCTTGGAAGAATAGACAAGTAGAAAGATTTGAAAAACTAAAAAAAGAAGGACGAGCCGAAGGAGGAACTATGATAGGACACCAAGAAATTGCAGACAAGTATTTAGAGGCTGGGATATTCCTATACCCTAGCGAGTTCTATGAAATTGACTGTATCTCGGCACGGAAAGCTCAATTAGCAGGGTGCAAAATGGTAACATCAAATTTCGCCGCTCTCAATGAAACAGTTAAAACCAAAAAAGTTCATACGAACGGAAAGAAGTGGGAAACAGAGGCAACATTCGGGGACACTGAAAACAGGGATAAATATGTAGAAGCGATTACCAACTGGGAAAATAAAAGTAACCCTAAGCTAATTTCTAAAGAGTATAACTGGTCAAATATCGCAAAACAATGGAACGAACAGTTATCTTAACGAATACCGCGCTAGACCATTATTACGGAACTGAAACCTGGACTTATGCAATGGCGAAAGAATTGTCCAAGAATTACAAAGTTAAGGTATTTACATTCACTAAAGGCAAGATGTCTGAAAAGATAGAAGAGTTTGCCGAAGTAGTAACTGAAATGCCTCAAGGCGATATTTATATAGTCAATCACATAAACTGTTATGGTAAAGTTCCTCAAAATAAACCGATAATATTTACATCGCACGGAAGAAGTGGATTAGAACAGTTTCCAGCTGACGGATGTTTACAAGTCGGAGTTACAGAGGAAACAGCAAAAGGGAGAGAGGTCATAAGAAACGGAATTGATTGCGAAAGATTTTACGAAACACCGATAAACAAGGAATTGAAAACAGTGCTTTACCTATCACATCCAGATTATGGACGAGCTAAGGAGATAATAAGAGAAGCCTGTCAAGGGCTGGAACTCATAACCATAGAAGAAGAAACATTTAAGATAGAGAATTTAATCCATAAATCTGATTTAGTCATCACACTGGGAAGGGGAATTTTAGAAAGCCTATCTTGCGGAAGAAATGTAATCTCGGCGGATTGGAGAGATGGCTGGATGGATGGGCTAAAAGGTGGAGGGATGATCACGGAGGATAATTTTGATTTTTTAAAGACTCACGCATTTTCCGGAAGAAACGCACCGATAGAATTTACCGCCGAAAGATTGAGGGAAGAATTTAAAAAATACGACTCTGAGATGAATTTAAGACATAAGATACAAGAAGAATTTAATATAAAAACTCAATGCGAGAAATACCTGACATATTTCAAAAAAGATATTTAGCTCATCAAGAGAGAAAGAAAAAACTACTAAATGGTGAAACACAAGATATTTCATTTGGCGAATATGGTCAGGAAGATTATGAAAGCCTAATGCGGATAATGAGGTATAGAAGAAGCCGAAGAATGTTTAAAGGAAAAGTATCAGATGACGAAATGAGAGTGCTGGAAAAAGCAGTAATGTATTCTCCAAGCTCGTGCAACCGAAAAGCAATCGAAGTTATTGAAAGCAAAAAAGGTGTTGAAACGCTAGTCGGAGGTAAATGTTGGGTAGATAAAGCTGATAGGATAATGTTGTTTTATGCTAATATTCAGGCTTATAAATCACCGAATGAAGTTGATTTTATGCCATATTTAGACACAGGATTTGTCGCTCAAAATATCTATCTAGTATGCGAAGTTTTAAATATTAAATGTTGCTTTATAAACCCAAATCACAGCGGAACTGAGATTGAAAGAGAGGGTTATAGGTTTTGCGGAGCAATGGCAATTGGACGATGAAAATCTACATAGTAATTCCCCATTTTATAATCAACGAAGAGCTTGTTCAGCTGGCTAAAAACGCTATCAAATCGTTCAGAGATACATCCGATTGCGTGATAGTTAGTTGTGATGACTGCTCTCCGTATGACTCAGGTTTTTTAAAAGAAATTTCAGATGTTTATATACGAAACGAGAAAAATAAAGGTTTTGCAGGAAACTGTAATGTAGGTTTTAATTGGATATTAGAAAATGAAAAAGATGACTGTTGGATAGTTTGCGCTAATAACGATATAGAAGTTTATAGTGGTTGGTTCGAAGACTTTTTAAAAACTGATCAGATGTTCAAATCTGACGCTCTCGGAGGTTATGGATACCAAAATAAAATAGTTGAAGGACGACCAATCGAAGAATACAAAACTAACCCTGGAAGTCTTTACAACTCGAATTATGTTTCAGAAGGCGGAAGCTCAGGTGATAGATTATTCCCCGGAGGATTTTATATGATACGCAAGTCTTTGCTAGAAGAATGCGGGCTATACGATGAAAATTTTGTTCACGGAGGTTACGAAGATATAGACCTTTTCTTTCGCTGGAAAAAAGCAGGTAAAAGACTAATTATGACACCTAAAGTACCTTATTGGCATAAAGAAGGTGCGACAAGGTTTTCTGAACAAGAAAGAGGAATACAAAATAATGTTGAACCGCTAAACAGGGAGTATTTTAAGAAAAAATGGGGAATTGACGCCCATATTGGAATGCAGAGAGATTTTAAAGATAATAGAATAAACTTATGAATTTAAACAACGCAAGTATCCCGAGAAAATCACTAAGAGGTGAAACAAGATACTTAACCAATACCAATACAACAACCTATCCTAATATTGATTTAGACGCGTCTATTAACCAGTATCTTGACCTTTTCACAACTGAAATTTTAGACTCAATGGATGAATGGGATTATCAAGGCGAAACAGCAACCGCAGATTTAGTAGCTTCACAGCAAGAGTATATTTTTCCGTCAGATATTTTAAAGATTAAAAGAATAGAAATAAGTTACGACGGAACAAACTGGTACAAAGCCGAACCAATGGACATTAACGAACGAGGAGAAGCGACTGACACAACCAGTATCGCAAGTGATTTCACGACATCTGAACCATTCTTTGACTTAATGGATAACTCAGTAATGCTTTATCCGATACCTAGCGCAAATGTAACTGGAGGAATAAAGATTTGGTACGAGAAACTGCAAACAGCTCTTTCGGCTGATACTGATGAGCCTAATTTCGCTAAACCTTTCCACAAGGGATTATGCTATGCTTCCGCTAAGGATTATTTTGAAAAATATCTCGATACAAAGGGAAACTTAGCAAAAATGCAAAACGCAGAAAATAAAATGGAAACATATATTCAAAGAATGAAAACGTTTTATAGGAAAAAGAATCAAGATAGAGCCTACAATGTCGATGTGGCTTTTGTAGATTATGATTTTGGAAATGATTACTAATTATTAAAAAATAGTATGGCAATAGAATCAACAGACATCAAGTTTCAATTAAGTTAAAAAAATGATATACTATAGATATAAATAATAAGTTTGTATCTATGGAATGTAAAAAATGTGGTAAAGTATTTATTAGGAATAGAAAATGGCAGAAATTTTGTTCAGATAAATGTGCAATAAAATTCAGAAATGGTGGACACACAATAAAATTATGCGAATATTGTAAACATAAATACAAAGGGAGAAAAACACAAAAATACTGTAGTAAGAAATGTCACTCAAGTGCATTAGTAAAATTTAAAATATGTCCAATTTGCAATAATAAATTCAGTCCATCTCATAAAGTTAATGTCTACTGCTCAAGAAAATGTTCTTCTGAAAATAAGTCAATAAAAAATAGGGTTAATACTGTCTGTAATAATTGCGGAAAAGAAATAATAAGACCGAAAAGCCAAATAAAAAATCTTAATTTTTGCTCAAGAGTGTGTATGGGCAAGTATTATTCAGAGAATTTTTTTGGGGAAAGGCATCATTTATGGGGAGGAGGAAAAATAGACGGTAGGGGGTATAATTGGAGAAAAATAAGGAAAGAAGTGCTAAAAAGAGATAACAAATCTTGCAAAATATGTGGTGTATCTCCAGAGAACACGACAACGCTAGATGTCCATCATATAATAAAATACAGAGATTTCGATAATTCAAAAGACGCAAATAATTTAACTAATTTAATCCTAGTTTGTAAAAAATGTCATACTAAGGTTTTTACAAATAAAGGACAATAAAAATGTGAGCATAATTTCAAGTGACATCAAGTTTCAATTAAGTGGAGGTGCCGCCAACGCAGACGTAAACGCTTCTCTAGGGGGCGCAGTTTCAAGTACTGAGATTGTGGATGATACAGTAAATAATCTTTTCGCTTACGCTCCTGCAACGGAATCAGAAGCAGGCTCGACTAAGTACAGAGGGTTTTTCGTAAAGAATACTCACGCAACAATTACCGCAGTAGCACCAAAGATTTACATCAATTCAAACACTCCGTCCGCTACAACCGCAGTAACTGTCGCTCTCGCTGCCGAAACAGGTTCACCAATGGACACCATTGCAAATGAAGATATCGCCCCTGATCCAGCAGTTACATTCGTAACCGCAGTAGATTTCGCTAACGGTCTTTCTCTCGGAGATTTAGCTCCTGGAGAAGTGAAAGGTGTTTGGGTAAAATGGGTAATTAACGCTGGAACTATCGCAACTAATGACGTAATGACTTTCACAGTAAAAGGAGAAACTAGCGCGACTTAATTTTAAAAAAACTTTATGGCTCTTGAACGAAAAGATAATATTGGCGACACAAGCACCACGACAGGGACAGGCACACTAAATTTGGCAGCTACTGCGCAAACAGGTGCTAGAATTTTCGCTGGCAATGTAACTTCTGGTGCGACTGTTCGCTATCACATTGAAAACGCTGACCAAACAGAATGGGAAATTGGTGAAGGTGTTTTTACTGACGGTGCGCCAGATACTTTGACTCGTGTTACTGTTTACGCTTCTTCTAATGCTGGTTCTTTAGTTGATTTTTCCGCAGGGACGAAGAATGTTAGTTTGGTTCATACTGTACAAGATATGACACCAGCCACAGGAGCAGAAATAAACACTGGAACAGATGACGCTAAATTCGCGACTCCTAAGGCTATAGCAGATAGTTTTGTAAATAATCTAAAATACGCCGCTGATGCTGGGGCTTCTGACGACTACGCTATTACTGTCGACCCTGCTCCTTCTGCTTATGCAATTGGTCAGACTTACTTATTCAAAGCAAACACTGCCAATACAGGTGCTGCGACTTTAAATGTAAACTCATTAGGAGCAAAAACAATTAAAAAGAAAGGAAATACTGATTTAGCAAATAATGATATCTTGGCTAATAATATGGTTTTAGTTGCTTTCAATGAAGTGCAAGTAGCTGGTGCAACGATTGATAGTTATTCAGAGTCTAATTACGATAATGACCAAGCTCTTAATAATACTTTTTCAAAATTAGCTCAGGCGTTTACTTGTTCAACATTATCAATTTTAACAAGTTGTAAAATATATAGTAAAAAAACTGGTAGTCCAACTGGTAACGCTGTTGCTAAACTTTACACTATATCTGGAACGTATGGCACAAATGCTGTTCCGACTGGTACGGCATTAGCTACATCTGGAAATTTAGATGTATCTACTATAACAACATCCAATACGCTTATTACTTTCACATTTGCAGATGGCTATGAAATGCAACCAGGGCAGTATTGTATTTGTATAGAATATTCTAACGGCGATGCTTCTAACTATGTTAGATGGGGTTCTGACGAAACTTCTCCTAGTCACGGAGGAAATGGTTCAAGATATTCAGATTCTTGGACAGGAAGCAATGTTTGGGATTTTTGTTTCTATGTATATGGTACAAGTCGCAATATGCGTTTCGAAATGTTAAGCCAAATAGCTAATTAGTATGTACGAAATAATAACTCTCTTAAAAAGATTTTGGAAGTTAATGGAAATATAATATGTACGGAACAAGAAAATACGGAACTACAAAATACGGTGTTAGAGGAATAAGCAAATTGTATTTCATTGCTACATTGACTCTGAAACGAACTGTGCGGGCGTATGTTTCCACTACTTCAACTCTGAAACGAACTGTAAGAGAATTTGTCAGCCAATCGCTGACTTTAAAAAGAACTATCCGAGAATTTGTTTCCGCTACACTGACATTAAGGAGAAAAATCGGGTTATGGACACCAAGAACTAAACCAACAACTAATTGGACAGAGAGAACTAAACCTACGACTCTATGGTCAGGGAGAACAAAACCGTCTACTAATTGGACAAACAGAACTAAGCCACAATAAATATGCCTAATAACGATATACAATTTGGTAAATGGTGGAACGGATTATCTGCGTTGGGAAAAATGCAACAAGATAAATTCGTTACGCTTGACAACTGCGATATTCACAGCGAAGTAGGTTTAGTTATGCCCCAATTAGCAATGACTAGCGAAAGCACTACACCAAATGAGGCTTGTTTGAATGCCATAGACCCGTCTGGAAATATCTTTTTTTGTTCAACTGCCAGTGGTAAGATTTGGAAAAGGACAACCGCAGGAGCTTATTCATTAGTGGCGACAAATTCAAACGGAGCGCATACAGGATGTAGATACTTTAATGGTTTTTTGTGGTATTGGACATCAACTAAATTAGGCTATTATCAAATTTCAGGTTCAGTTACTCTTTCGATAGCCAGCCCTTGTGTCGTTACTCTCGCCTCTCATGGACTCGTAACAGGTCAAGCGGTAACATTTTCAACTACTGGAGCATTACCAACAGGTATTACGGCAGGGACTACCTATTATGTAAGACCAGACACTTCTCTCACGGAAGTAAATGAATTTTGGCTATATGATACAGAGGCTCACGCAACAACCGGAGGATCGACAGGTCGTATTGATACATCCGGAAGTCAATCAGGCACGCATACTATGTTTGTGCATTCATTTGCTACCGGGACTGATTTTAGAGAAGGTATAGAGGCAAATAATACTTTGATTATTGCTAACGGAAGATATATTGCCAGAATTGACGCAACCAACACTTTTTCAGCTAACGAATTGACTTTACCAGCCCAATATAAAGCGACTTGTCTAAAAAACATCGGAGATGATGTTTTGATTGGGACTTATGTTTCAACTGATGTAGCTTATTGCAGAGTATTTTTGTGGGATACTGTTTCGACAAGTTGGACATTCGAGGATGAAGTATTTGAAATTGGAATAAATTGCTTTGTTCAACTAGACAATATTATTGTCGCTCAATGCGGAACTTCTGGTAGATTTTATTACTGGACAGGCAGGCAGATGAGTTATTTTGGAAAGATTAGAGGCATAACGACAGCTTTGGGAGAGCAAAAATCAGTTGTATATAACGGACGACCATTATTTGCTAACGCTACAAAGATTTACAGCATTCACAGAGAAGATTCAGCATTGCCGTTTGCTTTTTGCGGTGAGTATACTTGCACAGGGACTATCCAAAGCCTTGCGGTACAAGGGCAAACTCTCCTCGCTAGCGTAGGAACAGGAGTAGATAAAAAAGGAACAGCTTACGCCACTGCTATTATAGAAACTCCGGAATCACAAAATAAGATTGCCGATATTAGGATAGGATATGATATTTATCCCGAAGGAGTTGGGATTGAAACAAAGATGAATGGCGGAAGCTATGTCGCACAAACTGAAATAATCGACATAAACGAAAGAGAAGTATATTTTGACGGAGGACTTGAGTATGGAGTGATTGCTCAGGCGAAAATAACCCTAACTCCAAGCGGTTCTAATATACCAAAAGTTAAATTGATTAAATTTTTATGAGTGAATTTACATTAGAGCAACAACCTATACCTGAAACCGAAAGTGGAGAAGTGTTTAAAAATGTTAAAGAGCTAAAAATCGGAAACGGACGCTGGAAAATAGACAATACCGCGCTTAGATTATATGATGAAAATGATAATTGTATAATTTATTTAGGAGAATGAGTAAATTAAAAATATTGAAATATGGAGAAACAGATATAGAAAGCACGGATATTTGGAGATTTGCTTTTCATTCTGATTATCCAACTTTCAAAATAGCTACAAATGGTAACGATACTTTCAGCATTGCTTCAGGAAACAATTTTGGAGAAAAAGTAGTTACTCATAATTTAGGTTATATACCGTTTGTTTTCGCGGCAGTCGAGTATAATTCAAAACTATTTCTAGTTACAAGATATGTTCTTTCAGGTGAAACAGTTCCAGCTACTCACGATTGGCTAGGAGATATTGACAGCGAATTGATTTTTGAATTAGTGATAACATCTACCCAAATAAAGATAGGCGCAAGTATATTTGATAGCCCTGATGCGACAGTAAATAATACAGTGAATTTAAGGGCGCACTGGATAATTATGTTAGATGAATTTTAATGGCAATTTTAAAAGTAGCAAAACCAGGAGGCAGTATTGATGACGCAGAAAAAAACCTAGTTATGACTAGCGAAAGAAGTTGTATGATTGAGTTTGCGAGTGGCTCTGATTCTGTAACAACATCTGGAGGTTCTGCCACAAAAAACATTTCAAATCAGCTAGGATATTTTGCAGATTATTTTATTTTCGTGAGAGACCCGGACAATACAGATAGATGGTTTCCTATAAATAATGAAATAAGTCTTAATGTTGATGTTTTTTCTGACGTTGGCAAGTATGTTGAATCTCACTTAACTACATCAAATTTAGTGCTTAGAATTTATCAGGGAAGTGAAATAGGGGATAAGACGTATAATTTTTTTTACATCATTCACGCGAATAGACCAGATAACGCAGTTGGAACTGGAAATTCTAATGTTTCAGGAAAACTAAGAATAGCTAAAGACGGATACAACGCCGAAACTGAAACAGACGCAAGGAATATGAAGTTTTTTAGCGGAAAGAATGTGCCGAAGGTAGATGTTAATTTATCCGGAAACAATTCGCTTACTGTTTCAGCCAGGGTTGATGAATTTACTTACAGATTAGGAAGTGTAGCGATAAATCACAATCTAGGGTATGTTCCTGTATGTTATGTTGTGGACAGCAGTAATGGAGCAATGTTTCCAGCGGTAGGAATACCAAGGGACGGAGAAGATTTGATATTAAATTACTATATTACATCGACTCAATTAGTAATAACAGCAATAAATCCGGCAGATTTTTCTCAAACTGTAAATTTTAAATATAAAATACTAAGAGATAAAATTATCTAAAAATATGGCAGAACAAATTTATCAACAACCAACACTAGCAAGCAATCTGATCACTCCGACAGCTTCTTCGGTATATTCACCTGAGAATGTAACCCAAACATTGACACAACCAGCGCCTAAGCCAAATTTGTCAGACCCATTTGGATTATATGAGCAGTATATGAAATCTCCCGATATTTTGGCAACACAACAACAAGTATCAGATACTCAAAAAGCTATCAACGCTTCACAGCAGGCTCTCAGAGGCACTACAAGAGCTTTAGAGGGGCAGAACATTGGAGCAATGGGTGGAACAGGGGCAAGCGTTAATTTGATTGGTCAACAGGTTGGTAGAGCCAGACAACTCACCGCAGACGAACTAGCTGGACTAGGGGAGAATCTTCAAGCGCAAACAGCGTATTTGAATACTTTGCAATCAGACGCTCAAAATCGTTACCAAATCGCTCAACAAGAACGAGCGCAACTGCAAGACCTAATTAGGCAAACTGGAGGAAAAGCTAATATTACTTATTCAGATAGTTATGAAACAGCGTTGCAAAAAGCCTCTAAGTATGAAGAAAAGGTCAAGGAAGATACATACAAATCAGATCTAAAAAAGACACTACAATCTTTAGGATTAAGTCTAAAGACTAAAAAAGGCGGAACACTTGATACGAAAGGAATGGAGAAAAAACTCACCGAATACTACAAGAAACAAGATATTTCTAAAAAAGAAATGGAAGCCATCGAAAAATCTATAAAATTAAAAGAACTAAATAAACCGTATTACAAACCAGAAGGAGAATCTAAAGATGACTTAACTACAGAAGGAACGCAAGGAATAAATTCATTTTTCGATAACGTAAAAGGTGATGACGGAAAAGTTTCTCCTCAAGACTGGGCAGAAGCTAAAAGCCAATGGGCTCAAAATGGACTATCAACAGCTAGTTTTAATGCAATTTTCGGAAAGTGGAAAGACTCTAATGATAAATACCTATAATTATGGCGTTCAATTTTGGAAATCTAAAAGTCAATGTTGATAAACAAAAACCTACTAAAACTAGTGGATTTAACTTTGGGGGATTACAGGATAGGGCTAATTTAGTTTCCCAACAAAGAAAAGAAGAACAATTCAGAGTAGCAGAAGAAAATGCTAAAAAAGCTCAAATTGAAGCAGAAAAAGCGCAAGAAAAAGTAGCTTTTTGGGAAGGGATTAAAAACATACCTAAAGAAGTTATCAAAGGAGCAATCGTCAGACCAGCGCTATCTTTAGCTGAAATTCCTAAAAATATTTATGGTAGAGTAACAGGAAAAGAACAGACTTTCGGCGAAGTTAATGTTCCATTTGTTGGTCCGGTAGAAAGCTATCAAAGAGAATCAGGAAGAATAGCAGGAGAAATTGTAGAAGGGAAAAAACCATTGCGTTCAATTCTTGCTCCAATAGGAGAGTCTATTTTAGATGTTTCATCTTTAGGAGTGGGAGGTAAATTAGCTAAAGGAGCTATTAAGCAAACAGGCAAACAAATATTAAAACAAGGAGTAAGGGAGGGCGCTTTGTATGGAGCAGGCTATGGATCAACACAAGCTCTCAAAGAAGGTCAAGGAGTTGAAGATAGCGCTAAAACAATTGGAACATCTACTTTAGTTGGCGCAGTTTTACCCCCAGCAATTATTGGAGCTGGCAGATTAGCTGGTAAAATAGCAAGGACTTTAAAACCAGGAGAGCTTGCACCTATCGTCAAAGAAATTGAAGAAACAACAGCGAAAAAACTAACTCCAAGTGAAGCTTTACAAGTTAAGGCTGATTTAGAAAAAGGAATAAGTAAAGAAGCTATCATAAATGATATTATAGAGCCTCCTACACGCACTACAAGCCCCGTAGAGGCTCCTAAACCTAAAGTAGAGGTAAAGACACCAGTTAAGGAAATAACTCCTCTACAAGAAGGAGGGTTAATTAAAGAAGCTAGAAAATATAAGAGTGCTGATGAGTTTGTTAGAAATGTCTATAATGACGAGATGCCGTTGGAATTACCAAGTGACGTTTCAAGAGCAGTCCAGAAGTTGCCTAATAGAAAGTTAATACCGCAAGAGATACGAAAGGATGTAGAAAAAATATGGAATGGGTTAGTTAAAAACGAGAATGTTGATATTTCTACATTAAAAGCTGGTGAATACGGTCAAAATACTCAAAATCTTCCGAATGTTCTTGAAAACATATCTAAGAAAAAGAGAAACATAGATAGTCCTATAATAGTTAATCAAGACGGTCTAATTTTAGACGGTCATCATAGAGTTGCTCAAGCAATAAGAAACGGTCAAACTAATATAAAAGCTCAAGTTGTCCCGTTTAAAGGAGAGTTTGAACAAGCACTAAAAGATTTTCATAAACAATCTTTATCCCAACCCCAAGGAATAACTCCTAGGGTAGAAGTTACAATCGCAGAAAATGCAAAGATTTCTAAAATAGCAAAAAGTATAGAACAAAAAATGAAAGATGCTGGAATGGTAGATGAAGATATAGAAAAAGCTACTTTTGAAGGAATTACAGTTAAAGGACAAGCCGAAGAAATGGCTAAAATATTACAAGATAAAAATTTAGTAGATGATATAATTTCAGGAAAAAAACCGCTAACAGAAAAAGTTAGACCTAGCTCATTTATTAAAGCAGTTGAAGATGAAGCACTTAAAACAGGAGACGCAAAAACACTTGAGAAATTAGCTAAATCAAAAATAGCAGGCGAAACATCTTTATCCGCTCAAGATTTGCGAATGGCGGCAGAAAGAGACCCTGATAGTGCTGTCATAAAAATGAGAGAAATAATCAAAGTAAGGGAAGAGGCATTACAGAAAAGACTCAAAAAAGATGTAAAAATTTCTCAAGCTAAAAAGGTTGCGGAAAAAGAAGTAGAGAAAGCGTCTAAATCTAAAAAATCAACTAAAGCGACTTGGAGTAGCTTTATTTCTGAAATAAAATGCTAAAAATATGGCAAAAACATATTGTCTGATTAAAGAAAAAGCCGAGGAGTTTATTAAACGCTTAAAAAGCGGAGAAATATCTCCTGAAAAAATGGACGAAATGTCCAGCACTGAAAGACGCAAGTTCTTTGAGTCATTTCTAGGTGATGACGCTAAAAATGTCAATACTTTATACGAAAGAAAAATACTAAATAAAAACAGAGAGCAAGGATTGATTTCTTGGGCTGAGCAAGTGTCGGGAAAAAACACAAAACAGCGTGAGGCGTTAATTAAAAGGATAAAAGAAAACACCGAAGAAAGATTGAAAAAGATTTTTAACCCAGAAGATGAAAAAGCATTTTTATCAGAATTAGCGGAACAAAGGTTAGGATTAGGTATTTCATCAGAAGAAGCTAAAACTATCTTTAAACTATCGAAAAAATTCCAAGATACAAGAGACTTTTTCAGCAAAACAAAAATTTACGATAAACTCGAAGAAATAAAAGGCTCTTTGAGTGGCAATGAAAGAAAAGTTGTTGATGAATTAATTTCAAGATTAGATGATATAAAAACGGATAAAAAACTAGTTTCTCAATCTCTCGCTAGAGTTAAAAGATATTTAGGCGAAGGTGCAGATGATTATATTAAAAAAGAAATAGAAAAATTTGCAGATGATATTGTTTCATCGCGAAAAGAGCAAGGATTGGCATACGGAGCGTCTAAAGTTGCGCTCGATGAATATATAGGAGAAATAAAACTAGGAATAAAAAATCCAAGAACGATAATAAACACAATTAAAGACGTAGCTTCATTTGCCAAGTCTGTCAAGGCTTCGGTTGATAATAGTTTTATAGGACGACAGGGATTGAAAACGTTGTTTTCTGGACATCCAGTAGTTTGGTTAAAATCTTTTGGAGAATCTTTTAGATTATTAGCTAAATCAGGGATAAAAGGGGAGGACGCTGTCAGAGGACTAAAAGCAGAAATTTTAAGCAGAAAAAATTCAAGGAACGGTTTTTATGATAAACTTAAAGTAGAACTTGGTAATATGGAAGAAGCATATCCAACGTCGTTACCAGAGAAGATACCATTATTAGGTAGAATTTTTAGCGCATCACAGCAAGCGTTTACAGGTTCAGCTTATAGAATGAGAGCAGACTTGGCAGATGTAATGATTGAAAAAGCATTAAAGCAGGGAATTGATTTGAATGATAAAAAACAAGCTGAAGCAATCGGAGAATTGATAAACTCAATGACTGGTAGAGGTAAAATTAAAGGTATTTCCGGCAGTGCGCAAGAAGCTTTGAATGTTGCGTTTTTTTCTCCAAAATATGTTAAATCTCAACTAGATACTGTCGGTCATATTTTTACAGGAGCAGGAGGAAGCAATTTTGTGAGAAAAGAGGCGGCAAAAAATCTAGCTGGAATAGTAGCTTCGATAGGTTCGGTACTTTACCTAGCTGATAAACTTCAACCTGGTAGCGTCGAATGGGACTCAAGAAGCTCAGACTTTGGAAAAATAAAAATAGGCAACACTAGGTTTGATGTAACTGGAGGTCTTGGTTCGTTAGCTGTTTTGGCTTCCAGAATAGCGAGACAAAGTTCAAAGAGCACATCTGGCTTAATAACTAATATGGGAGATTATGGGGCAAGAGACGCGACAGCTTTAGTCGGAGATTTCTTAGAAAATAAAACAGCTCCTCTTTTAAGGTTGATTTCTGATTTGTATTCTGGAGAGAATTTTGATAGAGAGCCTACAGGATGGGAAGCAATCAGAAACAAACCAGCCGAAACCTTATGGACATTGGGAAAAGGATTTGTCGCACCTATTCCAGTGGAAAATGCTATCGAAGCATATAGAAATAAGGAAACAGAACCAGCTTTATCGGCGATTATACTTGATGCTTTTGGGATAGGCTCTAATATATACACAACTAAAGAAAATTGGCACGGAAAAACAACTAAAGAAATGAAGGCGTTTAAGGAAAAAGTAGGATATAAAACTTTTGATGAAGCCAACGATGAGTTTAATAGACAAATAAACAATAAATTAGAAGAACTAAAAAAAGAGAAAGATTTTATGAATTTATCAGTCGAAGAAAAAGCTAATAAGTTGTCTAATAAAAAGCAAGAAATTAAAAAGGAAATATTTAAAAAGTATAATTTCACGCCACCAAAGCCTGAAAGAAAATAACTATGGAAATACTAACCCCGCTAAAACCAGAGCCAATTGAACAAGTCAATGAGTCGTCTCAAATTCCAAAAGAGTTTTTGGACGCAGGAATAAACTTTAAGAATGTTCAGTTTTTGGATTATCTCGGGCTGAAAGACGAAATGTTTAATCCGCAAATAATGGAAAAGGTTGACTTTATCGCTTCAAAAATGGAAGGACTGGATAATCTTTCTGACATTGATATGAGATTAGGAAATGACGGAAGTATGCCAAAGTTGGAGAAGATTTATCTGCACTTGAAACTTATTGATCAAGCAAATAAAGCTAAGGAAAGACTAGACATAATCAATCAACAAATTCAAAACAATGAGCAACGCTAACGCCTCATCAGATTTAGAAAGAGCCGAACATTTGGCTTATGAAGACAGCAAAGGAGTTAAAAGAGTCTCTGTTTTTAATAATGGAGTTCAAACAAATATAGCCACCGAAGCTAAACAAGATGAGATAGTGGAGGCTATTGGAAAGGATAAATTTAATATCCCAGTTTATGACACCCAAGTCATTGATGAAACAGACCCAGACAATGTCACTATTACATATAAGCTAGATGGGACAACTGTCGCAGTTAAAACAATCGCCGTGAGTGGAACAACTACAACTATTAGCGTAACCCTATGACAGTATTTATTTTTAATTAACGCAAATGAACAAATTTGACAAAATACTAGGAGAATATAGAGAAAAAGATGAAACAGATATCACAGGGAAAGCTTCCGTGGCTCTTGATAACCTTGCTTCTGTAGCTATCAACACTTCTTTAATTTCAGATACTGACTCCACAGACGACCTCGGTTCAATTACAAAACAATGGGCGAATGTCCACACCGATAGACTGGTTAGCACTATTTCAAATCTTACAATTGAAAACGACCTTCAAGACGGTGATATTAGCTTCAAAGTAAATGACGGCGGAGTAGACAAGACAGTAATGACCTTAGACGGAGCAACAGGCAACGTCGGCATCGGGACGACGAGTCCGGGGGCGAAATTAGGTTTTGCAGCCGATACAT
>Ga0209416_1000474_pt1 | contig 41376 bp, 50 predicted proteins | sample RifGroF1_FD_184001 | JGI IMG/M metagenome (GOLD analysis project Ga0209416, IMG submission 184001) | Groundwater microbial communities from Rifle, Colorado, USA - Groundwater F1 (SPAdes) (version 2) | ecosystem: Environmental > Aquatic > Deep subsurface > Groundwater | place: Rifle, Colorado...
CGCTGTACTACCGCCCATGGTGGGGGATGCCGCTGTACTACCGCCCATGGTGGGGGATGCCGCTGTACTACCGCCCATGGTGGGGGATGCCGCTGTACTACCGCCCGTACTATCGTATTTGCTCTCTACCCTATCAAACAGTGTCTCACAAGCATCATATATTCTTTCCTTATCTCCCTCACTAACATTTACATAAAAATCATGGGCCATATAAATCCTTCTTAAATTTTCTACATACTCATTTTTACTTAACATATAAAACCTCCCAAATAAGAAAAAATGTTTTTAATATTTTTTCAATTAAATAAACAAAATACTATAGGCAATAACACACAACACTCGCAAACATGCAATGCATATATATATGCATTTGCAAGTTTGCAAGTGTTCTGTAAAGTTAATGCAGACTTTTGCAAGTGTACTTTGCAAGTGTTCCTGCTTTCCTTTAACTGACGCCAAAAACCAACACTTGCAAAGTTGCAAGTGTTTTTGCAAGTGTTCCAAAAAAGACCAAAATAACACTTGCAATCCAATCTGCATTGTAATATTGTTTTGCAAGTGTTATTTACTACTCTATAGGTCATTTTCGCCATCAAAGTCCTCCAAAATATCCTCACTAATTTGACTAAACATTCCGGACGTAAACCACTTTTCTTTACCCTTTTTAATAGGATTAATTTGTCCGCGTTCCGTCATTTTCTTTAAAACCGAGTCGATAGTACGTTCCGAGTATCCCTTCCCCAAGATCATTTCTTTTATTTGTGATCTACTCGCAAACTGTTCGTTTGATAACATTTCTTGAATGATATTTTCCACCTCTACCGCTTTTGTCTCATCCTCCACACCCTCTATAACCTCTCCAATATAGGTAAATCCGGTAACTGTTGTTGTTTCGTTCATATTCTTTTTAACATTCATTCTTATCATAAACTTGTCCAATCTTTGGGTATCCTTGCTCTTTGTCTGCTTAAGTGTCATTTCAGTCTTAGACTTGGCTACCGCCTCCAGCCGAAACATTGTTATAGTCTGGGCATTTATGTTGGAGGATCCTCTTAGTCTTTGGCTATCGCTTCTTGAAACACCCTGGCTGGGTTTATTTTCGTGATGTAGTGCTATGTAGGCGATTCTTGGATACAACTCTCTTATACTGTCAAAAAAGGCCTGGGTATCTCCGGATGATGATTCATTTCCAATCATAAAGTCTACAAACGAGTCAAACACAATAAGCCCTATTCTCTTAGTTGCTATGGTATTTGTAAGGGCTACTGCAAAATCGGAGTATCCCCCCTTGCCATTTGCAAAGCAGAACTTCTCTGGGTACTTCAGCCAGTAGATGTTTGGTGTGGTTGTGCTACTCATTCCTAAACCGGCTATTCTTCTTTTTGTTATTGAGTGGGGATTTTCTTTATCCAAAAACAATACATTTGTTTGTGTGGTTTTAAACTTGTCCATCCAGGGCTCTCCTTGGGCTACCGCCTTTGCTATGTCTAGCGTCAAAAATGACTTGCCTACGCCCTCGGCTCCGTAGATGAAGCAGAAGCCCTCTGAGTAGATAATATTGTCTACAAGCCAGGGTTTTAGGTCTTCTGGCATGGTTTCGTAGTCTAGCGGGGATAGTATGCTGTAGTCTTCCGGGATGTTTACCTCTTCCCACTCCTCTTTTGTCAGGGCCACTCTCATTAACTGGACAAATTCCTTTTTGCTATGCGTTAGTAGGTATTCGGAGACATCCTTAGACTCCTCCGGTAGTGTGATGATCCTGGCATGGGGTACTAGCTGTAAAACTTGCCTGATTCCTTTTTTTCCGGCCTCGTCATTATCGTAAACAATCCAGGTCTTTTTCTCTTTAAAGTACCCGGCCCAGTCTGAGTTGAAAGTTTGTGATCCACCTGTCGAGGACACTGAAGGTATGCCCCCTTGAGTTAACCTAATGCAGTCTATTTCACCTTCACAAAGGACTATGTTCGGCATGTCCCTTACTGCATGTAAGTTAAACAAAACAGCATGTGATCCGGTGGAGTTTTTATACTTTGCATCCCCACCTTCTTTTTCGTAATTAAGATTCCTGGATTTTACAAATAGGAGACTTCCCTCTTCATCTTTTACAGGGATATGGAGAAAATCTTTATCAGAGGATAAATTGAACTTATCGGCTGTTGTTTGTGTGATTCCATGTTGCTTTAGATACTCTTGGGCATTCATTTTGAAAGTTCCTGCAGGGATGTTTTAAAGTCTACTCCGTTTAGCTTAGAATAGAACTCAACACTATCGCCAGAACTACCGCATCCAAAACAATGATAAGTATTCGTTTTGGGATATATTGCAAAGGAGGCAGTATCCTCTTGGTGGAACGGACACTTCCCCATAAGAACCTTCCCGGTTCTTTTTAGTTCTCCCTTATATAAGGTTTCTAGCGGGTAAAGTTTTGCTTTGTCTAACTGTTCGTTATTAGGAAAAGATACTTTGATTGTTGGAAATTTTTTTAGAAATTTGGGCCTGTTGAGGGTGTGTTTGCCGAACATGCACTTACACTAACACTATAAATACCCCCTGTCAATAGTATGCGTTGGTGCTTGACAAGGTTTAATGGTTGGTGTATGTTTAAAAAGTTATGGAAGACAATAACCAAGAATATCAAGAGTTTTTAAGTATAGAAGAAGTATCCCGGTATCTCCGTGTCTATAAAGATACCGTCTATCGCTACATAAAAGATATACAAAGACCACTACCGTCTATAAAGATTAGCCGGAAGAAAATCCTGGTTAAAAAGGTAGATTTAGATAATTGGTTGGAGGAACAAAAGAATGCCTAAGAAAAAAACTAAAAAGAAAGAGGTAGAGTTGGATCCGGTATTGTCCCCTTCTGTTTCTCTGTCTTATTCCTACCCATATGATGATGGGGATTATGACTGTTTTGAAAATGAAAGTTTCGAGGTAGGTATTATTGAGTTAAAGGTAAAGTTCTTTTGGAGGTATATTAAACTTAGGTTAAGTGTGGGAAAGGATAAAGATGCTTGATCTTTTATTTGCTTACTATTTGAGTTTGCAGTATCCCACACAGTACCCAACTTATGTCCCTGTAAAAGAGACAAGATCTTGGGAAGGCACTGCTTCTTATTATTCGGAATCCGGATGTATTGGATGCTCACCTAATCTGACTATGGCAAATGGTGAGGGGTTTGATGAAGATGCTCTTACTATCGCCTTCAATAAGTTACCTCTTGGCAGTCTGGTGCGCGTCACCAATATTGCCAATGAGCAGGAGGTAACAGTGGAGGTGACAGATAGGGGCGGTTTTGAGGCCCTGGGAAGGATTGCAGACCTGTCTAAAGGTGTTAAGGAAGTAATAAATTGCTCGGATCTTTGTGAGGTTCGGGTAGAGGAACTATAAATGGAAGAAATAACTAATATAGGAATGTCTCCTTTTCCTACTCCTAAAAAAGAGGAGAAGGCTGTACTTAATTTTTATGAGGCATTAAGAGAAATTGTTGCTGATCCTAAGAAAAAGATGTCTCGCGTGGACTGGCAAGATATGAACTCCTACGGATTCTTAAAAGGAGAAATCCTGAACATAAGAACCGAGAAGAATGGTGTGTATGGAGATCACCAGTGGCTACTACAGAAAGCTGATATAGAAGTTGACGATTGGATATTATTTGAATAGCTTTTATATGTCTGCTCCGGAAGCGGAGCAGGAATATGGAAACTATAAAACCCTGCACGGAAGAGGCCAGAAAAAACATGGCCAAAATAGATAAAGAAAAAGGTTATGCCGGGCATAGACGTTATAACAAGTGGTACAAAGAGTTATGGTATTGGTTTCAGGAGAAAATACGGAAAGAATAAAAACACTAAAAACCGATTCGCTTGAAGACGCGATAGTAGGTATCCCGATGTGGGCGTGTGTGGTCCTCGGCATAATTGGCGGTCTGACTCTAGGCATAGTATTTATTTTAATACTGAGATAATGGAGATAGTGCTGATAATAATTATCAGTTATTTATTAGTAAAATGGTTAGCAAAATGACTAAATGGACAGAAGAACAATGTATAAGAGTAATCAAAGAAGCCACAAGCCTTGAGGGTAAGTTATTTGGTTTGAACGAACTAAGAAAGGTAAGAAATGGCACAAAGTAACTTTTCGGAATCTTATAAAGAAGATGGTGGTTGGAAGGTTTTTGTTCAACGAAGGGGTTGGTCTGACATTATTGCTGTTTATATAACGGAAAGGGTTGGTAGTGTTGTTTCACTTGCGAGTATTAACAAAGATGGTGTTTTGGTGTTTTCGGTAGTTAAAGATGGGGACGAAGAAAAACCTACATTTATGTTACCCTCGTTTGCTTGGCAACTCTTGGTAGACGCAATAACCGACACCACGCCACCAACTAAAAAACAAGCAGTAGAGGCAGAACTTAACGCAACAAGGGTTCATTTAGAAGATATGCGTTCATTAGTTTTTGATGGAAGGAAAGTGAGGGGAAGATGACTTGGGTAGATGCAGTAGAAACAAGAACAAAAGAAGAATTAAGAAAGGTATTTCCGTTCAAAGAGGGGGATATTATCGGTCTAAAGCAAGAGTTTAGGTTTACAAAATATCAGCCCACGACTGTTGTTCACTACGACAAAGACGGTAATGGGAACTTTCACACCTTTGATTTAGATGGTGATTGTTACGATATTTTAGGTCACGAAAACCAAAAGGAGAACCTATGACCAAACAAGAATATAGACAGAAAGTAGAGGGGATTATAAAAAAATACAATGTTGATTTGTATATAACCATACAAGGTACGACCATCACAAAAGCATCTTTGGTTGACGAACTCGTATCTTTATATGAGAAAATACCGGGATTCCCGGTAACAGATAAAAATAGGGCTATTCCCGGTAACGGGGGTGTCAGTAAACCCGACACTACCGAGGAAAAGATAGACAAAGTAATAACAAAAGAAGTAATGGAAAATGCTGCCAAAGAGTCTAATTGGCTACAGGTTAAAACCTACTATGCCGAGGAGATACAAAAGGAAAGAGAACAGGCGGTGAGGGAGTTTGTTAATACGCTTATAGATAATTCTAGTTTTTACGATTTAGATAGAAAAGTAAATATTTCCAAGATAGAGAAAATCAGACAATTATCAGAAATATACCTATCACAAACTAAAGGGGGTACAAAATGAATATACAAAACCCATACCTACCGGCAGACAAACAAGATATAGATAACATAACAACACTTTGTGAAGAAGAGGAAGTAATATACGAGCCTGAAATTTATGAAGATCCGGATGAGGAAGCCCTGGAAAACTACATATTTGTGGGGATTGGGGTTGTAATTATGGTTGTGTCAGTTTTTGCTTACTTGTACTTTATAAATTAAATATTGACACCTCGGTATTGGGAGATTGGGCAGGTCTCCAGGTGGTTCGCCACTAAAAGTGCCGAGGCGTGAGTATTTAATTTCTTTGAAAGAGGGTGATTTAGTATGTTAGGTGAAAAAAAAGTCAATATTAAAGTGGCGGGTGACTACGATCCAATTCCTATGGATAAATATACAGTCCAAATAGCCGATGTTAATTTCAAAGTCCAAAGGAACCCTTTTAAGGGGATAGAGGAAGAAAGACTTAATTACCAATTTATCATCTTAGATGATAAGCCTATATCCGATGAGGATGGGGCCGAATCTGTTAGAGGTAGATACCTTTGGCATTCAGTTACTCCGGCATTAAGTCCTAAAAGCTGGTTACTGAAACTTGCAAAGGCGGTATTTGGCAGAGATCTTACAAAAGAAGAGATGGAATCGTTTGATCCGGAATCTCTTATAGGTAAGCAAGTAGATGTAGTAGTGGAACAGAACACCGGAAAAGATGGAATAACCATCTACAGTAACATTACTTCTTATGGGAAGAACATTAAGAAGTTACCCGGAATAGAGGTAGCCCCCAAACAAGAAGAGGTAGTTGAAAAATCTACCGAACCTGCAAAACAGGTTAAGGTTCCAAATCTTAGCTCAACCTTAGATGATCCGTTCCTGGATGACCTAGAAGGCGATGAGGAAGAGAAAAAGGAAGAAGAGGTAGAGGATGGGGATGACGAGTTAGAGAAGTTAGAAGCAGAACTAAAAGCCAAAAGAGCAGCGGCTAAAGCAAAGAAATAGTTTCTTGCTAGGTGGGCTTACTCGGTAGGCCCACCAATGGAGGAAAATATGATTTATAAAAACAAACTTTACGAGGGTTCGGTTCAGATGCTTTTTGATAGTAACAGACATAGATATACATTTAACGATGAAATAATACCTACCGTAACAGGTATCCTGGGGATTATCGCAAAACCTGCGCTTATTAATTGGTCAGCCAATACAGCCGTAGAAAGTATCCAATCCTCTATCGAGCCTGGTAAGTCCTACGATGAGATAGAACTCCACACTATATTTGAAGCGGGTAGGAAGGCCCACTTTCAAAAGAAGGTAGATGCCGGAAACTTAGGATCCTTTGTTCATAAGTGGGTTGAGCAATATATAAAAGGGGAAAATCCGACAATGCCCGTAAACGAAGAGTTGCAGGATTCCATAAGAAGGTTTCTTACCTGGGTAGAAAAAAAGCAAGTAAAATTCCTGGCCTCCGAGCAGGTTGTGTTTTCCAAGCGATATAAATATGCAGGGACTTTTGACTTTATCTGTACCCGAGGAGGGAAGCCGGATCTTTATATGGGAGACTTAAAGACTTCTAATGGAATATACGATGAGTACCTGCTACAGACTGCGGCTTACAGATACGCCAGGTGTGAGGAGTTTCCAGAGGAGAAATACACCGGCCAACTCATAATAAGAGTAGGGAAAGAGGGGGAGTTGGAAGCCGCTGTTGTTAGAGACGAGAAAGCTTATCGGACCATGTTTCGTGGGTTTTTGGCGGCGCAAAACCTTTATCTTACTATGGATTTTTTAAAAAGTTTTACTCCTGAAAAGGAGTAGGAAGGAATATTTTATGAAGCGTATTTTATTAACAGGCGGGGTCGGGTTTATAGGCCACCACACGGTGGAACATATTTTAAAGAATACAGATTGGGAGATAGTTGTGATGGATAGGCTTACCTATGCCGGAAACTTAAACTTCTTAACTGATCTTGATTGTTGGGAAAGCGAAAAATATAGGGTTAAGTTTATCTACCATGACTTCAGATCCCCCATCTCAGAAACAAATAAGGAACTAATAGGGCCGATAGATTACATAATTCATATGGGTGCGGAGTCTCACGTTGATAAGTCTATAGAAGATCCAATGCCTTTTGCTGAGTCTAATGTTATTGGAACTATAAACATGCTTAACTACGCAAGAGAGGTTAAGCCGGAGAAGTTTATATATGTATCAACGGATGAGGTATATGGCCCGGCGCATAGAGATGAAGAAGGAAAGTTACATCTACACAAAGAAGGTGAGCCACACAAGCCTTCCAACCCATATTCAGCATCTAAATCTGGAGCAGAAGCATTCTGCTACTCTTATTGGAACACTTATGGAGTACCAGTAATAATCAGTAACACCATGAACAACTATGGTGAAAGACAAAACAGAGAGAAGTTTATACCAAAGGTTTTAAGATCTGCACTTAAAGGAGATGAATTAACACTTCACTGTAAGAAGATAGACGGACACATAGTAGATATCTCCTCCAGGTGTTGGTTACATGCAAGAAATCATGCCGATGGATTATTGTTTCTACTATCGCATGGGGTAGCCGGGGAAAAATACAACATCACGGGTGAGTGGGCTTCTGTTAAGGATATTGCAGATAAGATTGCAAAAATTGCAGGTAAAGAAATAAAGTATAAATTTGAGGACTTCCATTCTTTTAGACCGGGACACGACATGCACTACGGACTTGACGGTACAAAAATGAAAGAACTTGGCTGGATACCGCCTTTCGACCTGGATACTTCCCTAAGACAGGTGGTGGAATGGACAGTGGCTCATCCTCAGTGGCTTTAAATGAAACATCCGCAAGATGAAGAACTTGTTTGGAGATGCCAGATCCTTGCTCTTTTAGACAGGGATCTGGATAACAAAAGGCCCTATAACGCTAACTTTAACGGAGAGTGTGATATATGCAACGAGAAGATAAAGACAGGAGAAGTTTTCTATTTTGCGGGGAATAAAGAAAGAATGTGTAGTAAATGTAAACTAAAGATTAAAAGTTATTTGGAAAGTGTTATTGATAAATTCTCAACCACATGGAACGGTGCTAGAAAAAATACGTAGCTATCGACACAATAAAAAATCAGTTAGTGGGGGTACAGGTAACAAGTCAGTCTAATGTATCGGCGAGAATAAAAAAAGTTCAAGGCTTAGAAACACCCGACTACTGGCGCAAGGCCGGAGGAAGGATAGAAGTTCATGGTTGGGCCAAGAAGGGAAAGGCTAAAACTAGAAAGACCTGGCAGATAACTATTACAGAATTGGATAAAAAGTAGCCCCCTTAGATTTCTCTTTTGGGGGCTTGTAACTAAACTGAGCAATGAATGTCCCAATGTTCACCCGACAAGGTAATATTTGCGATGCCTGTTTCAATCGGGTACATGTTCTTCTTCTGTGCATACGAACCCTCGTACTCCAAAAAACTACCTGTCAGAACAAAGTACTTTTCTGAAGTTGCGATAGTTCTGTTTCGCATATCCATTGACCGCCTCGGAACCTTGATTGAGAGCAGTTCATGAGTGTGGCCATAGAGATACAAGTCAGCGTCTGTGTGCTGTGCAGTTCTCATTGCAGCCGTCAGCTTTGTGTGAGGATACCAGGCGTTTGAGGAACCGTGCTGTGCATGGACAATGTAATTGTTTTTACGCACTTTTAGTTTCAAAAATGCCGAGTAACCCCCGAACGGAACTTTAAGCATTTTGGCGAGTACTTTGGAAATCCGAATCCCAGAATCTTTCCAGATACGTTCTTCGTGATTACCTTCCAAAATAACCAAAATCTTCTCCCGAATCGGAAGCAAAACCTCATACAATGCGTCAAGCTGTGCCTGAGGACTACCAGTCTGCTCAACCCAACCAGCGCCTACTGAGTTCTTACTGGCTGCTTCCATCAAGTCCCCCATCAAAACTACCTGACAATCGGTTCTCTGAATGAAAGCCAAGGTCTTTTCAAACTTTCCGATATTACAGGTAGGCGAACCGAGATGAACATCTCCAACAGGAATTAACAAAAGCTTGTTGCAGTTGAACTCTCTTGATACGGACCCGATTTCCCCGTTATACGCCCCCTTAAAGATTTTTAAGTGATCTGTAATCGGAGCTTCTTTGATTTTAGCGTTCATTTTTTTGCTCCTTTTCATAGGACTGTGTAATGAGTAGCAACAAGGCAGAAGAAAACTCCGCACTGTCGTTCCTCGTTGTGCATGTTCTCCAACGCCCTGTCTTGTGCTGCTTGTAGATTGGTTGACACGCCGTAGAAGAAATGAATTTCTCCCCCTAAAGAAGCTTCAAGAACTACTGCGAAAATCACAAGTTCTTCCATTTCAATGCCTCCTCCCTCTCCTTTTCCTTCTGGAAGAACCCGGATAACATTTGTGGTATGCCCTGTGACAACGGGTACACCAAGTTAACAGGTTCTCAACGGTATATGCGCCACCCCGACAACGAAAAATTATGTGGTGCATAGTGAGCGGATTGGCTCTGGTATCATAACAACCACACTCCCGACACCTGTAGCCGTCCCGCTCCAACACAATATCTCGGACACACGACCTTGGACACAAGTATCACCTCCCCTTATTGTCAAAGTACCTATCCTATCGGCTGATTTTGCCGTTTATTTTTCTGTCTTCTCAAACCCACCAATTTTTTGGGCTAGTTTGTAAGTTCCTGATGCTGCGAAAGCTACCTGAAGTGCAATTTTCATCTTATCGAGAAGTACTACTCCAAGACTTTCCGGTACAAACGTTAATGCAAAGGCTGCAACTACCGAGATAAGGAATTTGTATTTGCTATCCAAGTCTTCTTTAAACAGTGTAATTACGTTAACGATACCAAGTACAGCTAAACCTACGAATGTTATGTTTGTTAAAAATGACAGATCCATAAAATATCACCTCGCTTATTTATAACTTCTAGTAAATCAACTTGATAGTTCCGCTATAATTTTGCTGGATTGCTGTTGTATGAGGGTAGCCAGTGACTTAACATTCACCACCTTAGACTGCCAATCAGGGGGAGTATTTGGCGTAGTAGAAGCAACCACTAATGGATGTAACCAACCAACAACCCCGCTATATGTATGGTTTTGTAGGTGTGGGAGGGAACCTATAGGCCAGTTTGCATCAAAACTCTGAAAACTCATCATGTTTGCACTAACGACTATCGCTACATGACCGGCAGTACCAGCCTGTGTACCCCAAAATATGATGTCTCCCTTAACTGGAAAGTTGGTGGGCTTGTTCGTAATTTTTTGAAATAAGTTGGGGTAGTTTAAATTCCAGGCAGAGAAGGCTGTTGGAGCAGAGAGCGTGGTTTTATCATGAATTCCTAAGCAGATGTATTTATAAAAGTGCATGAGGTCCATACACTGAGTTCCATAGGAGCCGTCAAAATCACAAACTATTCCTGTATAAAGTTTTATAAATTCTTCCAAACTCATATTTACCTCCTTTTGACCATTTCCAGATGGGCAAAATATATAAACCACGATGTCACGGAAAAGAACATATTTATAAAAAGGCTTCTATAAGGGGAAAGGGCGTGTGCCGCGGCATTACTTCCTATTATAGAGGCAAATGCTAGGCCGGTGTTTATCAAGGAACATATACTTATGCCGAGAAACAGTATAAGTAGCGCCCTGTTTATCCTTTTCTGTTCCGGAGTAACACGGCTAGTTTCCCTGGTAACTGTTAGTAGTAGGAGAAGTGACGGAGGAATTGCCGCCGTTGCTATTAGTGTGTTCAGTATTTGTACCATATCTCTAGTATCCATAATTAAATGTTACCTCTTATTTAATGCTTTGTATATGCGAGAAGTTAAGGTCTCGGTAGCTCTTGTGTTTGCTTGTACGGAATCCCTCAGTTCTGCCTGTGTTTTGGTGTTTTCCTTTACTATCTCTAAAACCTGATCTGTTAAGTCGTTGATACGCATATTTTTATCTGCAACTGTAGTTTTTCTATCATTCCAAACTACGAATAGGAAATACAGTAGTATTGCAGTTAATCCTAAGTCTAATAATGCTTTTATAATTTCTACGTTTTCCATAGTATTTGACCTTATTTATAACACTTTCCTCTTTAATTCTAACCTTTATTCTGCATATATGTAAGTGTTACCCCTCACACTGTTTAGTGATGCTCCCGCCCCATCGCGGAAAACAAGTAGGAAGGTATTGTAGAGAAAAGAGATAACTACTAGCGTAACAAGTATCCCTACCAGGATATTACCGACTGCTCTTTCAAGCCTACTCACTTTTTAACTGCTCTAGTACATTCTCGGCAAGATCCGTTTGGGCCTGTCCAAGTCTGTCTATGAGATCTTTCTTCTCTCTTGGAGTTAAGTCTTTAGATTTTCGTATCTCGTCTATCTTTTTATTAATAGCTGAGAATGTTGTTATAGTGTCATTTAAAAGAGGGGCATTCACAACTTCTTTGTGTTTTTTTACATAGTCTATGGCCTTTTGCTCTTCCCCACTTTTGGCAAGTTTTGTAACATAGTTCATCTCCACACTTATCTGTCCGTACTTTTTATAGACTGTATTAACACTTTCGGAACTTGAACCTACCGGGTTTCTAATAGTAAAGGCTCTAAGTACGGGCATGTTTTCAAAGTCTGATGCTGGAGCCGGAGGAGGAGTCGCTATTCCCGATCCCTTTAGGGCAACATCCAGAAGTTCTGTTGCGTAATTTCCAAGACCTCCCGCGTAGCCCTGTATAAGGTTGTCTATCTTAGAAGGAGAGTAACCTAACGCTTTACCCACTATCTTAGCTGTCTCGCTCGTGTAGGCCCCATATTGGGCCTCAGGAGGCAAATTTTCCTGCCCCCTGGAAACGATAGGTCTTTCTAAGAAGAAGCTGTAGTTGGTCATGTTTTCTACGATAGGTATTCCTGCCGATGGTATGGGCGTTAGATCCGGTAAAACCCCATTCATTATTGTGGCTGCTAAAGCATCTAACTTGTCGGAGTTTTTAGTGTCTATATATTCCAGCACTCTTTCCGGAACACTCGCAAAAAGCATCCCTACCTCAAAAGGCTTGGGTATTCTCCATATACCGCTTGAGTTTACCTTGCTTGGTTTGGTTAAGACTATCCAGAACAGATCCTTTTGCCACTGAGGTATTTCCTTCCAGCGTTTGTCTTTTCTATTTGCAAAGTATAGGAGAATTGTTGGAAGTGTTAAAAGCAGTAGACTTTTAAGTAGGGATCTGAACGGATGGGCTTTAAAAGCCCTTATCATCTTATCTGTTCCCTGAACTTGAGAATTAAAGAATGCCTTTATCATGTTTACTGCCCTTGTCTTGGCCCCAATCCTAGCAAAGTCAAGCGTGACTTCCCTGGAAGCATACGCGGATTGTTTTGGTGACGCTCCGGATACTAAAGCATTTCTCATTTCACCAAGTCTGGTAGACTCTTCTCCTATTTCGGATGAAAGTCTTAGCAGTTCTATGGGGTTTTTTAAAATATTAAGTGCTTTTTCCCCCTTGGTTGCCACAAGTTGCTTGTAGTTTTCTTGCAATCTTTGTCTGTCAACTGAAACAAACATAGATCCCTGCCCACCACTAGCTTTCCACAAGTTATACACATCGCCTTCAGGATTAACTAAATCAAACACACCTTTTATGAGATCTATACCTGGCTTGAATCCGTAGTCTGAGAAAATAGTAGCCGTAAAAGTATCCCTTAAAGGATTTCTTACTGAGAAGTCCGGAGATAGTGTTGCTCCAAGTCTTAGTGTTTTTGCAGGTAAGGAGAGTACCTTCATTATAAGGCCAACATCTTCCTGGTTGAGTCCTTGAATTGCATTAAATAAATCAGGATCTACTTGAAATACTAACTTCTTATCCCCCATATTTACGTTAAGCATGTTCTGCCCACGATCCTGGGTTGGTCTAAAGATGGTCATTGCCAACTCGTCTAGCGATTCCTTATCTGTTTCTCCTAAGTCTTCCATCCCAATCTTTTCCGCAAGACCTTTAACAATCTCTTCCCCCGTAACCCTGGTTGCTTTCATAGGAGAATCTACTTTTTCAAAAAGCCTTCCGAGTTCGGGGTTTAGTTTAGAAAGGTTGGCCATTGCAACACCAATAGAGTTTCTTTCAGAAGCATTAATGATTGCATAAGTATCTTTAATAAGACTTTCAAGTGGATCTATTATTTCTCTTTCGGAGCCTTTTATTTTCTTAATTGGACTACCGAAGTTACCTGCTATTTTCTTTTTACCCATATATCCGGAAGACTCTAACTCCTCCATAACCCTATAAAAAGGAACATGGTATTTATTGAGTTCTTTTATTTTCTTTAAACCATCGGGGCCGATAAGCCCTTTTAGTGGTGATGCGGCGTACTTTAAAAGCGAGTCCTGGTATGTAATTATTTCTTGTCCTATCTTTTCAAAGTCTATGTCAGGATGCCTAAGCTTAACTTCTTCAATAGCATTTCTAGCATCTTGTAAATCAATACCTGTTTTTATTTTCCTGGGAGCAAGATCTTCAACAACTCTTTTTGAGGTTAGAAATATTCTTAAGTCATCTTCTGCTTTGATTTTTGCTATTGGTTTTAGAATCTCGGATAAACTTTTACCTGTAAAAGTCATTTTTGGTTTCTTACCTTCCAGGTGGTAGTAGTTAGCCGGATCAAACGTTCCTTTGTTTAAGAATAAATCTGATATGCCTCCCCATCCCCTTATGGTTCTTGCTAGTATATAAGGATCTGCTTCGGCCCTCGTTTTTATTCCATGTCTTTTCGCTAGTTCTGAGAACTGAGATAGTGGATGAAGATCATCTAAAAATATTGTGTAGAGTTTATGAAGACCACTTGTTACCCTAACACCTAACTTCTCTTTCGGAGGATTGCCTATTGATATTTGGCTTAATACTTTAGCCGATGCTGGTTGTTCTTTCCATCTTTGATAATCTGCGGTTGCAGTATCCAACACTTCTTTTATTTCAGGAAGATCTTTCATCTTTTCATCAAAATATTTTGAAAACTTAGGGGCTAACCTGGTTGCACGTTCTTCTTGACCAGTCATTCTAAATCTTAAAAATTCTGCAAATGCTTCTTGTTGCTGTAGTCTGGGCTTTCCCTCATAGGTATAGGCATATTCTTCCATTAATGCTTTTCTCTCTACAATATTAATATTTCTTGAAAGGTTTAAGTTTGAGTCTATGAAGTGACCCACTTCGTGGAATATAGTAGGAAGTCCTCCGGATTTGCCACCACCTTTTATTCTTACTACCTTTTGTCCTGGTTTAAATATCCCCAAGGCATTCCTTCTAAACTTCCCTACTCTGATAGGAACAGCGAGTTTTTCACTTAGTTGTTTGGCTATCTCGGATCTTTTTATTATTTTATTTGTTTCTTTTGAGACAATAGGGGAATCAAGGTTCTCAAGGTTTTTAGGATTAAAGCCGAGATCTTCTGTTATAGATTCGGCCCGACTTACTTTTTCTTGACGCTTTTTGACAGCAGGTCTTTCTGTTCTCTTAGGGCGTTTATTAACAGATTTTTTAGATTTGATAGTTTTTGTTTCACTGACTTTTTCATACCCTCTTATTATAGCATTACGACTCGCACTTGTATCAACTCCAACTCTCCTATCTATTTGTTTTAAAATTTCATCATATAAGTCCCTTTGTGCAGTTCTATTTTTATCAGGATATTTTAGAGTATCTATATTTACAATTCCAGATAAGACTTTATTAAATAAATCTTTGGATCTTAACTCTTCAGGAATCCAATCTGGAAAAGTAGATTTAATTCCAATAATATCAGGCTCACTTGATGTTGGGTTTTCTACAAAGATTCTTTGCCCTGGTTCGGATGCTTCCAACTCTGCAAAGATTTCTGATAAAGCCTCGTTTACACTGTCCTCATGAGATTTGTATGTTTTTATAATTTCCTGTTCATTTTTTGTGATTTGAGACTCTATTGTTTTAGGCTCTACAATGCCCTTCTCCTGCGTTTTTATAGTCTTTGGGGACTTTATACCTGTTTTAGTAGTACTCCCCAACCTTTTCGTTATAAGAGTGTTAACTTTATTCTTATTTGTAATTATAAAGTTATTACCACCCTCTCCAAAGTCTTTAACGTAAAACCCATCAAACTTTCCCTCCTTATTTATAGCTTCGGAAACTGTACTTGAATTCATTTCTTTTACAAAGTTATTTTGTTCCTGGAGATCCTTAAAGGTTTTCCACTTAAAGTCTCCTACCTTCAAACCCTCAATCAGGTTAGTACCAAATTGTTTAGCGCTATCCGTACTATCTGTAAAATAGACAACATCTCCAAGAGTAGCGTGTTTAGAAAAGGTCAATCCATTTTTAGCAACATCTGAAATAGACTGGTCTGTGCCTCTTATAATTGGAAGTTCGGGTTTATTATAAGGTTCGCCAGGAGTTTGTGTTGTACCAACTACCGGAGATACAGCAACAGGAGAGACCGGAGTACCCTGAGGAGGAGGTGTTATGGCGGGAACTCCGGTTGCTGTTGGTTGTAAAGCAGTTTCTTTTCCTGGTAATTGTGTTTGTGGAAGCTTATCTACAAAGTCAATTTTTACGCGTGTTGCTTGAGGTGTTTTTAAATGCAGTGTTTGTGCCAGGAAAGACTTTTGTAACTCCGCGTAGTTTATTTTCAAGTCCTTATTAAGCGTAATAGCCGTGTCAGCGTAACCTATTAGTCTTTTACCTATGGGTGTGTTCTGTCTTCCAAGATTATAAACCATATCCTTTACATCAGAAGGACTCTGGATAGTTGTTCCAAGATATAACTTACTTCTGGTTGACTGGTTTATTAAACCCGTACCTAAAGCCATTGCCTGAAATAAGATAGCGACTGTTATTGCTTGAGGTATTACCTTTGCCGCATCTTTAGGAGATAATCCATAAATAAGACCATCTATAAAGGTCTGGAGCCCTACAATACCGGCAACTCCTCCCATACTTTTTAATACTTGCGGAGAGAGTATGTCTTTTAAACCTTCAACCTGTGTTATTGGTAATAGTCCAAACAAGTACCCGGCAACAAGATCTACCGGCATCTTTTCTATTCTCTGTTTTATTGTTGTGTTATATGGAGCAGATGTTTGTCCTAGCGATGCAAATAATACAGGTAGTGTGGCTTTACCGAAATTAGCCGCCTTTAAAGCTTCTCCACCAAGTAGAAAAGCAAACGCCGCGGCAGGTATTTCTCCCATTTTATACAGAGTTTTACCTAGCGCATCTGTAGGTTCTACTAATTGTTTATCATAAAGTTTACTTATTTCCTCACTAGAATTTAAGTACATTGTGGAAGCCCCTTTAGCAAAGCCTCTTACTGTGGGGTTTAATTCAAGAACATTCTCTACTACGCTTTGTGCATCCACCATAAGTTTCCCCATGAATGTTTTATCAAAACCCGGCTGTGCGAGGATTTCATTTTGTGCAGTTTTTATATATGTATCTATAGGGTTATTTACAAACTCAACAAACTTATCTGCCTGTTCTTTAGTCACATAAGAAGCGGGGCTTGGGTGTTCTACAAAGGTTTTTAGATTTTGTTCAACTACTTCCGGAGGTTGTGTTGTAGGAAACAAATTGGCGATAGCACCGCCAATCCCCCCTTCTTGAAACCCCGTCTTTAGTTTACTTAAAAGTCCTGGTTTTTTAGGGGTTACAGGTTGCACCTGGATAGGGTTTACTGTGTTTATAGGTTGGGCCTGTTGCTGAGGTTTTACTACCTTTACTCCGGCCCCGCTAACATAACTATCAAAGGCATTACTACCGCCTACTTTAGCAGTTCCACCTTTTAAAATGGATGTATATTCTTCAAAGGAACTAGGCATTCATACCTCCTATTCAACATTTATTACAGTCCCACTGCTTTTATATTTGTCAGGATTATAAATATATTCGGGAATTTTATAGGAGGAGTAGTATTTGGGGTTAGCGAAATTATAAAAGTTTTGATTAAACTCCTCTGTAGAGCCTCCTCTAGCAATAAAAGCCTGTCTAGCCGCATTAAAATGTTCGTTAGAGACATAACCATCGTTTCCTGTTACGGAACTCAAAGCCGCCGTTGCATCAGCATAATTGGCTCTTTTAATTGAAGCCTCTGTCGGACTACCGCCTGAGGTATCCGCTTTTCCAATTCCCTTTATGGTATTTACGATTTGACCTGTGTTTGCATCAAAGATAGTTACATTCCCCGCATTGTCGGTAGTTGTTTGGAGACTTCTATTTCCCTCTTTAACCTTTGTGATAATGCTACTGATCATAGAAGTACTCATTCCGGTTGCCAGGGCTATGCTTGAGATGTCAGAACTTGAAGCACCGGCGATTGCACCGCTAGAGATTAAAGTGTTTAGTTTTGAAAGATTGTTTTGGTACTCCTGACTATCAATATTGTACTGTTGCGTTGCAATATTTACTTTTACCTGGGCATCTGCTTTTGCGTTGGTTAGTTGGTCTTGTAAAGTATTTATTTCATTGTTCGCTTTTTCGTCAAGCTTGGCTATCTTACCAACTCTCGTTGCTTCTGTATAAAAAGGGTTGTCGTTTATATCTGCTGAGGCCGCATCTTTTGCCATCTTTTTGGCGTTTAATTCGCTTTCAAGAGCAGTGGTATTTGAATCCGATAGTGCATTTTCGTAGATGCTATTTAAATCAATAGCAGAAGAACTACCGGAACCTCCTGGCATTAAGCTTCCAGAATCTCCCTTGGAGGCACTTGAACTAATACCAAGATTCTGTTGAGTGCTGGGCGTAGTGCTTGTTAGCAAAGCATTTCTAGCGGCGGCAGAAGATTCGGCCCCGTATTGGCTGGGATTCAAAACCTTCAAAGCATTAACCAACTTACCCACTTCTTTAGAGTTAGACTCAGTTTTACCTTGGGCTTTTAATGCATCAATTTTTGCCTGTATTTCACCGGCTGTTTTAGGTATGGTAGACATAATTTATGGGTAGGGTTTATAACCTACGAACCTTCCTATTAATTGACTATTATCAAATTTCCCAAAGAAGTCCGGAACATCTAAAAGAGGGGCGTCCATCGGTTGATCTCTTTGATACTGCGCCCATTCATCTGTGTTTAGTTTGTTTAGTGTGGCTATAGCTTTTCCTTCTTCTGTTGTTGAGAATTTTGCGTCTGATTTCTTGGTGGCTACTGATAAGGCAAGTCCTATGATTGAAAGATTTGCCTCTTCCTGGTTATCAGAGAATATGGTTTTGGAGGTAGAAAGAGAAAGTTCGTCTGCTTCTCTTGCTCCCCAGATGTCCATGTTTCCAGTACCCGCCGAGGTATCCGGAGAAACAAATATAAATCTTTGGTCTATAGCAAACATCTTCTCTACTGAGTTGGGGTAATTTTCTCTGTAGTCTAAAAAACTCTCATAACTTTTCCTGGGATAAGACTTCCCATCTATCTTTATTTTGTAAACGGTTCCGGTTCTAAACTCTGATGGGTAGTCGTAATAACACTCGTCATCCCCCGCACCTTTTGCTCTTGTTCCTGTTGTAACAGCATTTGTCAAGGCCCTCCAGATAAAAAGATTGGTAGCTCTCTTGTAAGCGTTTTGAATCAAAGATGTAATTCTGGTTGCTGGGAACTGATTTGAGTTCGTCGAAGATTGTAGTTGTGCTTTTAATTCATTTTCCAGGTCTTCTCTATTCATGATATTCCTCCTTATAGGAAAGCATAAACTGTCCTTTATGTCTTTTAATTATGTTTAAAGCCAGGATAACAAGCAAGGGTAGTTTTTTATACTTAGGGAATTCTATTGTAACAACGGGGTTTAACTTAAATTCTTTTTGTAATTTTTTTAAACCATTTTCATAACCGTTTATTCTCTTTTTTAGTTCGTTCATATTATCCATATACTGTATAAAATTCTACCTATTTAAAGTTTACACTACAACTAGGTTTCAACCAATTCGTTAAAATAGTAGTAGATATTAAAAGTATAGGAACGCCCCGAAATGTCTGAGGTTGTATCTGTGTCGTAGTTATATTCCTCTGCATGAACGATTATTTCTATAGAAGTTCCGGTAACCCTAAAGTTAAAAGTCTCTGTTACCTCTATAGTTTCTCTTGCCCCGTTCAAATAAATAGAGTGCCACTCAACAGGAAAGTTGACCTTGTTTCCATCGTAGGCGGTAGTTGTGACTATCGTTATGGGGGGGTAGCCTATGTTGTGGTTATCTGTGGTATCTATATCTCCACCAGCACTGGTTGAAGCTACAACAGTATCCAGGAGTCTAAGCCCTAAAACCCCCATAGCTGATGTGAAGACAAGTTCTTTTGGGTCTGTTATAGCATCTACGTCTTTATTAACTGTGGGTTTTTTTATCTTTAACCCGTAATCAAGTGGGGCCTCCGGAGACATGGATGGGGAAATACTTGGACTAAGAGACGGAGATTTGCTGGGAGATAAAGAAATAGATGGGCTTGTACTAGGGCTAAACGAAGGAGATAAAGATACAGAAGGACTAACTGACGGTGAGAAACTAATTCCAGGACTTGGAGACATTGAGGGGCTAACCGATGGTGATAATGAGGGCGATGCGGAAGGAGAAAAACTGGAGCCTATATAATTTATAATAAGCTGTATGGCTTTATTTGCATCACCTTCGTAGTCATAAAAATACGCAACCGTATCATTACTACCATTATCATCTATTATGAAACCCAACGCATTACCAGAAGACCAGCCCACCCTGTCTACTATTTCTTGTATTATTGTTTTTATATCGGGAGATGTGTACTCTGTCTCATCTACAAGACCTCCCGATATATCCCAGTCTACATAAGCGGTAGTTTTGGTTCTACCTGTAGGATCTGATGACATTGTTGATGTGTTGTCTTCGTCAATTCCGTACACCCTCATTTTAAAATCGTGGTTGTCAGTCCCATCCTTAATCATTTTTATGTAAGCACTAGAAATTACGGCCCCCTGAGGTACTGTAACATCTACAATTCTAAAGGCGGGTTTAACGGCAGTTCCTATTCTAATCATGTAAGTAGCCCAAGAACTGTCCGGAATATACTTACTACCATCATCGTTTGTGGTAACTGTGACTCTTTTAATAAATTGGCTCATATTATAGGGTATCCTCGTCGTAAAAAATATGATACATATAGGGAAGAGTAAAAGAGTAAGCATCAGTAATACCCGGAGCCGGAACGAAAACGATATAAAGTTTCGTAGTGTCTGCATAGTAATAGTATAGATCAGCTACCTGTAATCCGCGATATATCCATCTATTCCAATCCCCATGTCTTGCGATAACTGCCGCAGTATCAACATTAAAGTAGTGGCCTGTAACAAAACATAGGGGAACATATCCAAGATTGTGTGTTATCTCGACGGTAACAGTCCCACCACCTGCTGTGTAAGACATGTTTCCTTGTCCGGACAACTTCAGTTTAAGAACGGGATACTTGGTATCCATTATTAAGTAACGCTCTCCGTCTGAAACATCGTGGTTTCTTTTTGCTATTTTAATTCCGTAATCAGGCATATTTATTAGGCATAACAAATAAATAAATAAAAATAACTTCCGGCACTTTTACTAAGTCCTGGAAAGTAAACTTTGGTCGAATCAAATTCTACATTTACTGCTGTATAGTTGGAGGTGGCTGAATCATATACATAACATAAAGCTATTATGGGAAAGGAAACACTGGCGTTTAGTGTTATCTCTTGAGTGGCTCCACTTGTTGCATCGACTTTAGCTGTCTGAAAAATCTTTGCACAAGCATAACTAGAATGAAATACGAGTTCTTTTACCTCGCAATCCTCAACATTCTTGGCTACATCTTGTCTTTTTATTTTTAATCCGTAGTCCATTAGAAGCCACCTTCTAAATATCCGAGCCAGATAGTATTGTAAGTACCATCGTTAACGACAAAAGCACCTGTTACGGTTACTTGTCCGGAAACAATGGCCCCAGCTTGAATAGTTCCTGCAAAGACAGCATCTCCGGTTGTGGCATCTATAGAAAAAGTTGTGGTTCCATTTATATTTTTACCAACAATTCCATTAGGACTTATCTTTACTTCTCCGGAGACCCCATTCTCATACTTACCAATAGAGATAGCCCCGATCTCGCCAAAGGTAAAATCACCTAATATCTTTTTAGTCTTGGTATTTAGAGCAGTGGAAAGTAACTCCAAAGCCATCTGTTTTACAGGGAATTTGACATTTACAGGGGTTTTTGTAGGCGAGACGATACTTTTATCGGTTGTACCACCAGAAGTCTGTGTGGTGGCTTCCTGCGTCTCAGGAAAGGGTACTGCTGGTATGATCTCAGGTGAGTAGAGTGTGTCTTCAGACATTATGCAAATACCGACTGAAGTTGGAAAATTTCAGGACTGTTATTAGCATAGCTGTTAAGAACAACCCTAAACTCTACAACCTTAGCTGTATCTCCTATATTAAATAAAGCCTCTATACCATCTTCCGTGTCATAAACTCCCGTACCTTCGGGGTTATCACACTGGAACCAACCATCGTTCAACCCTGTTGTGACACCCGCATAATCCGTTCCTCCGGATTCTATTTTGTCAAGTCTTCTCCAAAGTTCTACAGAACAGTTAGCAGGAAGTGGGGCCGTGGATAAGACTGCACTTTCATGTACCGGCGGGTTTGTATAGCTTGGCGGTACTTTTAAATCCAGCGTTTCATAAATTGCTATGGAGGCCTTACTGGTAGTACTAACTATCTTTACTCCGTAAGCTGTATCTAATTTATAACAGAAGATAATGTCAGTCCCGATCTTTTTAACTGAACTAATTTCATCACAATCAAATTGGTATTCCAGGTTAAGAGTAAAATCAGCATTCTTAGTTCTTCTTCCGTAGCTATAGATTCCAGACTTTCCGGTTCCATTACCATAGACTCCAAATAAGGCAAGTCCGCGATCTACTTCCGAACCATCTACCGCAACCTGTCCCCCACCAGGAAATGCTGTTATTGGAATATCAGTTGAGTCACCAACAAAATGAAGTTGACCATCCGTTCCATACTGGACCATAATAATTCCCCCGGCCTTTATGATTGTATTTATATTTGCAAAAGAAAGTGGGGTTCTACTTAAGTAGTCAAGAGAAGTTGTATCCCATTCTAAAAGCCAGGATTCTTCCTTACTGTCTGTTCTATTGGCTACTATCACTCCGGTCTGTCCAAGATCCAGGATAGTTTTACCTGTAAGTCCTGGCATTATATTTAAAGCATTGTTAGTGTAGGAACTATCGTAACCCACCATAAATAAAGCAGTTTTGTTTACTCCAAGTAAACAACCATTAACCCATTTCATTGTGTGTATGGTTGAAGATGTTAGATTTGATTTAGGATAAGTCTGGGAATTTATTGTTGCATCAACATCGCTCCAGTCAGTATTTACTGCCGATCCTGCTGAGTTTAAAACTACCTTGCAGTGAAGTTCGGTTAAAGTTGCCCAGTAAAGAAGTGTGTTTCCTAGCTCATCGTATGCTTCTGCGGCCCCTGTAATTACTAGCTCCGTTTCTGTATAAACAGTGGAATAGGATCCGGCATTTGTTCTTTTTAAAATTCTTCCGTTTTCTAGGAAGAAGTAGGTATTTCCATCCAGGGATACTACTGTGGCTATACACTTTGCATTCATTAATCCTCCGGATGCGAGATCATCTGTCAACCCTTGCTGAGCCTTTAGACTATCTCTTTTTCTTCTAAGATCCATATTACTAACAAACTTAGCGGCTCCGGACAAACCCCTATCTTCTAAATCTGAAATAGCACCTGTGAATTTGTTTATAAAAAATCCTTGCATATATTTATTCTATAGCACTTTAAGAGTTATGACCAACCTTATACTTGTCTGTGAATGAGTCTCCTTGTACGGAATGCTTAGGAGAAAAGGATGTACTTCTTATTGAGTATTTATCTGCAAAAGATGTACTCCTTGTACTGTACTTATCCTCCCATACGGTTGTGGATGGAGACATGCTGGGGCTAACTGAAGGAGAAAGAGAGGGACTTACACTAGGAGACAAACTTACAGAAGGAGAGATGCTTGGAGAAAAAGAGGGGCTTAAACTGGGGCTAACACTAACAGATGGTGAAACACTCGGACTTAAGGAAGGTGATAACGACGGGCTTAAGCTAAAACTTGGAGATTCGCTGGGACTGCCGGATGGCGATAGCGAAGGACTTAAACTTTGAGACGGGGAAATACTTGGACTTTCCGACGGACTAAGACTTGGGCTTAAGCTAGGAGATAAACTAGCAGATGGAGAAACACTTGGACTAAAAGAAGTTGAAGGAGAAACGCTAGGACTTAAAGAAGTTGATGGACTTCCACTTAGACTTAAAGATGGAGAAAAACTAGGACTTAAACTAACGCTCGGAGAGACTGAAACCGAAGGAGATACACTAGGACTAAATGATGGACTTAAGCTAGGACTCAAAGAAACTGAAGGACTTACGCTGGGGCTTAGTGACGGACTTAAAGATGGAGATAAACTAATACTAGGAGATATTGAAATGCTTGGACTTACGCTAGGTGAAAAACTCTCTATAATGCTTGGAGACATTGAGGGACTTACGCTAGGGCTAAGACTGGGCGAAAGACTAGGACTTAAACTAACGCTTGGAGAAACTGAGGGGCTAATACTTGGGGACAGGCTAGGACTTAAACTGACCGATGGTGATACGCTAGGAGATAAAGAGGGCGATAAACTAGGACTTAGAGACGGCGATTTACTTGGACTTAAGCTTACAGAAGGAGAAATGCTGGGACTTACTGAAGGAGATAAACTAGGACTTAAACTAATGCTTGGGGATACTGAGGGGCTTAAGCTTGGCGACAAAGAAGGACTTAAAGATACTGAGGGCGAAATACTCGGACTTATAGAGGGACTCAGACTTGGAGACAAACTTACAGAAGGACTTACACTTGGGCTAAAAGAAGGGGACTTGCTTGGAGATAAGCTTACTGAAGGTGATGTGCTAGGACTTATAGAAGGGCTTAGTGATGGGCTTAAACTTGGGCTTAAGCTAGGAGATAATGAAACGCTAGGGGATACGCTAGGTGAAAATGAGGGACTTATAGAAGGACTTAAACTTGGAGATAGTGAGGGGCTTATAGAAGGAGACAAGCTGGAAAGAGTGGAAGCTGTAGCAAAGGTAGCAGGACTGCTTTGGTTGTTGTATTCTGTTACAAGCCAATCTGCCGTTCTTCCTGTTCCCTTGTTTATTCTTATTTCTTTCAACCACCCGTTTAAGTCCCAACTTGAACCTGACGGGTTCATACCTATAAACAAACCACTTGCTGCACCTGTTATGCTTGTTGCAGGATTATTCGCTGTCGTACTTATTACCGAACCGTTTACTGCAAGATAGATATTTGTACTTATTCGTGTAACGGTACACTTTGCCCAAGTATTCGCTGCCAACCCGCTTGTAGTTTGAATATCCTTTGCCCAACCCCCGCTATACATCGTGCTAAAGCGTAGTTTTACAACAGAACTTCCCGCATCTTGAAAACCTATCCCCCAACCATCTGAACCTGTATCAAAGTTTGTATTACCTATGATATAGTCATAAACCGCACTAATTGACGGTATCCTTACCCAAAAATCAACCGTAAAATCAGCACTAAAATCCCAATCATCTACATCCGCAAGGGTTATCTTGTCCCCCGTTCCGTCAAATAACATAGAAGAAGCTCCCCAAGGTTTTTGTGCTGTATCAAGTTGTGTTTGGTTTGCAAAAGTAAACGCCTTGTTACCGCTTGAAGAATCCTTTGCAAGTGCAACCCCATCTATATCATCACCAAAATGTGCTATTAACTTGCTGTTAGTTCCCCATACAGCATCACTTCCATAGTTAGCCAAGTCCCTTGCCTGTGGTGCAATAGTATCGTTGTCATACCAGACATAAACAATCGTATCGTTATCATAGTCAAGTGTGGGGATTTTAACCCAGACTTCTGCGAGGTCGCTTACTATGTCCCAATTAACAACTTCGTGTGCTAACTGTGTCGTTCCTGCAGCATCCGATGAAAAGCGTAAGTCCTGACCGCCTGTGTATAGACCTAATACTTCTGCATCTGTTAAGGCTCTGTTCCAAATAGCTACATCGTCTATTATTCCGTCAAAGTAGTTAGCGTAAGCGCCTTCTCGCCCTATTGAAAAGGTATCCTGACTTGCTCCAAGAGAACCTGCAGCAAAAGTTCCTGTTTTTTTAACTCCGTTTACGAATAGTTTTTTAGTGGTGTTGGCTGTATCCACAACCCATACAACGTGATACCAATTACCCGCTACGGCGGCAGTATCCGCAGTTAAATCACCTATAGCACCTGCGGAAGAATCAAAATAAACACTAAACGCTGAACCGTTAAAATACAAAACCTTTTGTGCCGAAGGCGTTGAGGTGGAAAATCCTAAAATACGCATCCCGTTTGTAACAGTTTCGGGTTTTATCCAAGCTGACCAAGTTTGGCTTCCTGTAATATTTAGGTTTGTTGCTGTTGTTTTTGTTAGATATTGCGAACTTCCTGATTCAAAATCACCACCATTACCAAACTTACCTGCCGCATAAGTAGGTGCTGTGCCTGTTAAATCGTAACCATTAGCACTTTCGTCTGTCCCATCAGCCAATCGCCAATACCCTTGTAGGTTAGCATCTGCATAAAGGGCGTTAGTATATATTTCCTTACCTTGTGTATTGTCAAAAGCGGCAGCAAGAAAGTTAGCTTCGGTGAAAAGAACGGGGAAGTCGGTTAGGTTGGCTGCACCCGACACTTTCGTGTAGTCTATTGATATTTTATGTTTTTTTAGCCAACCTGTAGGAAATGCCATATATTTAGTATATCTTTTTTTTAATTATTTTGGAGAGAAAGGTATACTTTCAAGTTCCTTTAATTGTTCTTCTGTCCATCCAGGAACCGGCCAGAACTTTTTTAACAACCAGTAGAAGGGATATATCTGATAAGGACTCTTGTTCTCCCAGAAAATGTCTTTTACACGCTGTTTGGTTTTAGCAGTTTCCCTCTCAGATTTCTGCCACGGGAAGCCAAAATCACCACCCTGGGTTCTAAACATATGAGCATACCAAGTTCTATGGTTGCATAAAACACGACCTCCGGAAAGCCACATTTTACAGGCTACTTCTATCCCCTGATTTCCCCAGTTACCAAGTTCCCCATCGCATATTTTAAGTCTCCAATAATTATCGCGGGTAAGCATAAACGCGGATCCTTGCAAACTCATCGTTTCGGTAATGCCGGTTTTAGCATTATCTTCTTTGTATTGAGGTCTGTGCTTCCAATCCTCGAAGTATCTGAAGTGAGGTTCGCTATCAAAAGAGTAAGACGTAGACTGGGGATTATTTTTACCTCTCCAAATAATCTGTCTTCTGAGTCTATGAGTTCTACCACACCTGTCGCACTTTTCAGGAGTTGGGCCTTGATACTTTTTCCATCCGCAATGTTGACACTTCCAACTAAAGGCCCAGAGATTTCTCATAATGGGAACCATTACAACGTTATCTCCAGTTTCTTTAAATGCATCCAACATCTTTCTATCAAACCCCTTGTCAAAGGAACAGTGGGCATCCACCTTCATGACGTACTTGGCTCTTGATAGTTGACAGGCCAGATTTGTTCCTGTTCTCTGACCTACCGCTTTTGGGACATAAATGATATTTACCCTTTCGTGTTGAGGAACGGGGGGATCTGCCCAGTCTCCATCAAGCAAAGCTATAATTTCAGTATCCGCTTCTATGTTTTGCAAAATATCTTCTATGGTCTTTTTTAAAAACATCTCATTACGAGAAGGTATTAGTATGCTTAGTTCCATAGGTTAAATAACTCCTTTAAATTCCAGCCAGGAATGTCCGAGGCTTTAATTTCATGCCAGTTAGTAGGCAAGTGTTTAAAATCCTTTAAGTGAACTTTTCTTTTTGAGAAGTTTCTATCGTGTCTAATATCCACAATAGGTTGGTCGGACATCCATGTTTCAAAATCTTCATCGGTAATTCCACCACGCTTTTTCTTCTTTGTTCCGGGTTCATAACCCATTTTTCTTAACCAGTCCGGTTCATGCTTACTAAATTCATCCAGTTTATTTTCGTATATCTCTTTTAGTCTAAATTTATAATGCTTTAAAACCAACTCTCTGTTAACACAAAGTCCTGACAAGGAGATAAGTCTGTCGTAAGTTATTGCCCTGTCGTTAGGATAATCCCATCTCCAAACATACTCGTTGTAATAATAAATATTATTTCCAGGGGGTGTAAAAAAGAAGTGACTCGGTGGGTATAAAACGTCATCCTCACAAAAGAAAACATAATCTGTATCTAGGTTTTCAAGGGCCGCGACTATTTGAGTAGCCATTGTTAAATAGCTTGGATCCCTGTTAAGTACAACATTCTTTCCAAAATTCATAGGTTTTAAAGATGCACTAGATATAGGAAGTCCAACATCAATAAACTTCTTAGCAATAGAACAGATAGGATCTTCTATTTTGTTTGCGGTGTAGTAAATTATTCCCTTACTCATAATCCCTCTCATTTCCTTTTATAAACATCCAGCTTCTATAATCATCTCTTACCTCTCCCGGATTTCTCTTTCTTGTGCCTAAGATCCAGAAGTTTAAGTGGAAAGACTTTGCATAGGCATCAACTACTTCTCTTGCCTGGCAACCTCCACACGGTGAGTTCTTTTTAAAGTAGGCGTAGTCGTGACCACAGATGATTCCACCTTTTTTAACTTTCTTCCACCACTCGTAAATATCATCGGCCACATATCTGAATTGGTGATTCCCGTCTATATAAACAAAATCAAGACTTTCATTCTCAAATTTCTTAACAGCTTCCATAGAAAAGTCTTTTATAAGGGTTACGTTAGGATATTGAGAGAGTCTTTTCTTTGTTATTTCGTATCTTGAATCGGCCTTTGGTTGATACTTTGCAGTTCCATAATCCTCATAAACAAGCCACGGATCTATTCCGTAGACTTTAAAGCCACCCCTTGCAAGTACCTCTGTAAATTCTCCTTCAAATACCCCTATTTCAACTCCGGTCTTAAATCCTAGTTGTTGGAAAAGTTCAACCAAGTCATTTCTGGAACAATCCGGTATTTCCGCGGGGGATCCTATTAACTTAAGGCCTTCAATCAGCTTCATATTTTTCCTTTAATACTTTTATACTGCCCCAATAAGGTAAATCGTAAACAGGTATCTCATCAGTATTGCTATGTTTTCGCATTCCACGACCTGTCTTAAAAGAAATGCACGGATATATTGTCTCAAATGTTTCAAACTCATTAAATAGTTTTTTTCCTATTTCCTTTGGGAAGTTCTTATATTCCGTACTCCACATAGGTAGCCCCTCAAACAATGATTTAAGGCGTGAGACGTAGAAATCACGGCCAACAACTTGGGAAAATGTAGACATTGTTTTCTTACAGACAAAGTCTTGACCATACTTTTGGACATATATGTTTGTGTTCCTGTAAGGAATATCAAGTCTTTCCGGGACAAAATTAAAATAATCCGGAGAATATAAACAATCAGACTCAGCAGATATAACATAATCTCCTTTTGCCACCATAGAAGCAATAAGTACCTGCCTACAAAAGTTAAATCCAGAAGCACCTATATCACCCACTACTATATTATTCCCGATATCAACAGGTTTTTGTGTAACACTTATAACTTCAAGATCCCCGACCTTGCTTTTTAAATCATCAATAATATGCTTTTCAAATTCAGGGGTCTCTTTGTTACTTGAAACAAATATTACTGTTCCCTTCATACATACCTCACAAAAATAGTTTTATAACCTAGACTTTTAAGCATGGAGTATCTGTGGTTTCCATCAAGAATAAGGTTGTTTGAGTTTATAATTATTGGTTGAGTTTGCCCGTTTTTCTTTACACTTTCATAAACTTTTATCCTCTCTTCAAACCAGCGATTAAGTTTATCTTCGGACCAATTCTTGCGATAGGGCCTCATTATGCGATAGTAGCGGGTATCCTTATAGTCTTTACCTTCATCAATTTCCGTATAAAATCCATCCTGGACATGGTTTCCACTATCAAGAGAATCAACCGGAACCCTATCTAAGTAAGGACTTTTAAAACAAAATGCCCATAACTTTCGATAAGACGGACTACCGTCTTGTGGAAATACATCTATAAAACCAACTTCTTTCCATAATTTAAAATATCCCCTAATCTCTTCTAATCCAGGAGAAGTCCAACACCTGTTAGTGTGGTGTTTCTCAGCAGTGACAATAATGCAGTACCTGGTCTTAAGTTGCATTTTATCCATATAGTCTAACCAATTATTGATTGTAAAGTAGTAGTGAGCGTTAGCTAGGACTGTATAATCTGCCAAAGGAAGTTGATCTATCGCCTTTTCCATTTTCTCCTGTACGAATTGATACTTTCCACCGTGTGAATCCCTCCACTCTGTGCCTCTTTTGATAGCATCCCTATCTGAATCAACACCAACAACATGGGAAAATCCCCTCTCCTCTGCAAGTTTTAAAAATACTCCGGCATTACAACCCATATCTATAAATGTTTGTTCACTACAACCATCCGGTAGAAAAGGGGCTACAAAGTTATGGAATTTTCCATCATTCCAATACTTACTACCGACCTCTAAAACATCCCTATCGGTCATAGGAAATCCCTCAAGAAACTGGTAAGTAGAAAATGGTTTTATATTGACCTCCAATCTTCAATTTTAGTATGTTTCTTAGCATTACAATTTCTACAAAGTGGTTGTATATTTTCTATATTATCTGAACCGCCTTTTACTAAAGGTATTATATGATCTTCACTAAGTTTTATTTCTGGCTCAGATTTTTTACAACATAAACAAGTCCAATTATATTGGGCTTTAAGTAATTCCCATTCTGCTAAAGAGTGATAACCCCCATTACCAATCTTAATAATTCTCCTATGTTTATTATGCATCAACTTCTTTTCATAGTTATTAATTACCCACCTCTTATTTTTATCTGCTTTATACTCTTTAACTCCAGACATCCCGTGTTTGAAATGTGGGGCCTTTTCCCCTTTGCGACCTAATCTTAATTGAGCCAATCTATTATTCTCTACAGTCTCTTTAGTTCTCTTTTTACCTATATTAGAATTTCTAAGTTTTATCTTCCATTCTTCTGAAAAATGTCTCCCTGTATTAGTACCCCTCTTACCCATGGATGAACCGCTTATCTTCCTTTTAGTTTCTTCTGATAATTTCCAATGTTTCCCAAGTGAACTCATATTTAACCCTCCCTTATAAAATCAGTTACAAAGTGCCACTCAGTATCTTTTGGAAGTTTAAGTAAGTTACTAAAACATCTTCCAACATCATTTTTAGTTCCAAATACATGGCCATGAAGTTTCAAATCATAGTCTGCTTCCCAGAATGGTTCATTTAATAAGAAGTTATATTGATAATACTTCTTAGGACATGGGATAATCTTGTCTCTATCTATGGCACCCCACCAACCTTCATCATCTAAAGCACGAACAACACCGTCGGTCCAATCCCAATGTGGCGCAACAAATCCTTTTTCATATGGCAGGCCATCCTTTTCAAACTGAGTTTTAATTGCCGGAAGTACTTGTTCTTTAAAAGTGTAGTAATCCGTGTTTCTCATTTCCCTTCCGTTATGTGCATACCCGTGAGGAATAATCTGAATCCAATCAAGACACTTCTTAATATCCTGTAAAAAATCTTCTCTGATAAGGGATGGCCCCCAATCCTCTTTCTTGTCTATCGGTATTGTAAAAAGGGATACTTTAAAGTTTGGAAAGAAATCTTTTAACTTACATAGAACATCAAGTCTGTTATTAACTACCGAGAAATCATGTAGATCAAGACAAACTTTTTGCATTTCTTCTCTCCCTCCATATAAAACTTGCTGAACAACTTTTAGAACAAAAATTAGGTTTCATTTAATCAAACCCCACTTACTTCTTTGAAAAATAAAGTAACTTAAGTTGTTCTCGCGAGTAAACTTCTCCACTGCTTTTATAACTCCAAACCTAACTCCTGTTGCAGTCTTCCTATCTCTATAATCATCACCAAGTAAGAACCCTCCTTTTTTAACTTTAGGATACCAGTCAATAATATCTCGATAGCACCCCTCAAACGTATGGTCTGCATCAATGTAAACTAAATCAAAGAAGTTATCAGGAAAATTCTTAACTGCCTCAAAAGAATATTCTCTATAAATACAAACAAAAGGTTTATTACTCACCTCATGAGAAAACTTCTCAAACTGTTTATCTAAATCTTTTTGTGGGGATGCTTTATCATTTCTACTTACAATTCCATCATCTTTCCATATATCTACCGCAACAGCTAACCTGGGTTTGTGTGAAATCATTTTATGAAAGTTTCTACCTTCACGAACCCCAACTTCAGCAATTACTTGGCAGTCGTACTTTTGCATAAAGGGCTTCCAGACCCTATATTGTCGGTTGTATCTTAGTGATGCTAAGTCTTCCAACACTTGATTCATTTCCAGTTCTGAACTAAATTTTCAGCCCTTCCCCAGTAAGGAATTTCATACGCTTGAACAGTTCCCATCTTCTTGCTTTTATGTTGTTCGGTTGGATCAAGAGAGTTAACATGGCTAAAAAATATCATTCCGGTATCGGGCCAATAACCAACGGTATTGTGTCTATCAAGAGTAGTACCTTTTTCTTTACCGAGTTCTCCTATTTGGGTATCGGGATACTTTGCAAATCTTTCCTCCAGAGATTTAATAACAAGTTCGCGAGGAGCAATCATTGCCGCATTTGATATACGATCCTTGTAATAAAAGGTTGGTTTGCCCCAGGTAAAAAGTCCCCACCTGTGCATGTCGTAACCATAGGTATCGAGAGGAGGTCTAAATTTAAAATGGTCTGCATGGTATAAAGTATCATCTTCTGCTATGGCTATATATGGCGTGGTTGCAAGTTTTGCTCCTCTTAGTATCTGTCTATAAATATTATTAACGCTTGGTTCTTCTGATTGAATAAGATTTAATCCCCAGTCCATAGGTTCTCTTGAGATTGTAATTATTGGAGTATCACCTATTGCCGCAAGTAGTACGGACTTGTGGTATTCGGCCCAAGCATCAGGAACTTTATTTACAGTCAAAAATATTATGGTTAAATCACTCATATTCCCCATTTAGGTTTTATTTCATTTATGTAATAGTCTTTCCACGTGTCTAACGCATACTTAAAGCCATCCTCGCAGTGTGCGGGATTTTCAAGGGTTCCGTTGTTGTGGGTTCTAGGGAAGTCTCTGTGTTTATGAGCAAACCATGTAAGTTTATTTAAAAGCATCTTACCTCCGGCTTTCCATGTTTTAAAAATCATTTCATGCGAGTCTTGAATAAGTGGGCCATAATGTTCTGAATCTAGTTCTACAATTACCTTATCCCACCAGGCATGGGGCATAAGCCACATAGATCCTTGCATAGCCATAGTTTCGTCAATCATTATTCCTTCTCTTTCCTTAGTTCTGGAATCCCATCTCTGGCCTGAGAACTTCTTACCTTCCTGGATAACTAATTTCTCATAATATACAGGAGGAAGATCCATAACTTCCCACTTAATAGGGTCAAGGAAGAATCTAACAGCAGTCATGATTGCGTCTGGGGGACAGGTGTCTGTCATTATCTTGTCGTATCCTTCTGCAAACATGCAGTGGGTGTCTACTCTCATAAGAAACTCTCCGGAGGCTACTGCAACTCCGGCATTGATAGCACCACGCATACCACGATTTGCTCCAAGATGAACAATCTTTACATGAGGATCTTCTTGTAGTGGAGGATCTGGCCAATACCCATCTAGGACAACAACTAATTCTAGTTGGTCGCCTAATTTTGAATTTTCTAGTAAAGAATTGATAGTTTTTTGTAAATATGGCTCTTTATATGCGGGTAAGATAACACTTAACTTCATTAATTAATGATAAACGCATATATTTCGTATTGCAAGAGTTAAATACTTGGGCTTGTACTTGGTGACACCGAAGGTGACAAGCTAGGACTCAAGGACGGACTCTTTGAAGGCGATAGACTTGGACTTAGGCTGGGCGACAAGCTAGGACTCTTAGAAATACTTGGTGAGACACTAACGCTTGGACTCACGCTAGGCGATAGAGAAGGCGATAGTGAGGGACTAAGGCTTGGACTTAGTGATGGAGACTTGCTGGGCGAAATACTTGTGCTTGGAGAGACCGATGTAGAAGAACTTGGTGAAGTTGACACACTCGGACTCACTGACGGCGATAAGCTTGGACTCAAAGATGGCGACTTGCTTGGAGAAACAGAAACGCTAGGCGATTTTGATGGCGATAAACTTGGACTTCTTGAAGGACTAATACTAGGACTTAAAGAAGGCGAAGCACTTGGAGAAACAGAAACGCTTGGAGATCTGCTTGGACTCACCGAAGGAGATTTTGAAGGAGACTTGCTCGGAGATAAAGAAGGACTTAGAGAAGGACTCTTAGAAGGAGATAAACTGGGCGATTTGCTTGGAGATAATGAAGGACTCATACTTCCAAATGATGTACTTAGCTGCACCTTCCAAACTGCACCGGCTTCGTTTCCTGCATTTATATAAATACCGGAATCGGTAGCTGTCTTTTTAATAAATCTTGCACCTTTTTTAAAACCTGTTGTTCCGTTAACAGGAACATTTACACCCGCGGCTTCAATAATTCTATCTTCTGCATCGGATAGGGAAACCTCATTATATATGTAATCGTATAAAACTCTTAAGAAACTGGACTCTTTGGTAGATCTTTTACCAGATGGGATAGCCATAATTCTATCTATTTCATCTCTTACTGCTCTGCTTAAATCTTCTTTTAGTTTAAATTTTGACATAATGTTTTTTCCCTATACGACCAGGCCCCCGAAGGGGCCTGATCTAATTATCAACTTAGGCCTGTAAGAAGGCTACACCTAATGCTTTTCTTCTCTCGTCAGCAACTTTTGCCCCGTAGACATAAAGCTGTTTGACATTGATTCCGAAGTTTTTGTAAGCATCTTCAACACCGTTCTCGGTTAATCCCATTGCGAATGTAATTGCGGATTTGTGTCCATACATTACATAGTAACCATCAGTGTTGTTACCACTGATTCTCGCATCGGATACTTCGTAAACATTGAATCCAGCAAACTTCCTGGGAAGTAAACCATTCTGGACATCTGCTCTTCCACCTTCAGAACCTACTCCGACAAATTCCGGAGCCTGTCTTACAAGTGAGGCAAGTCTAGCAGGTAGGGCTACCCATCTGTCTTCCTCTGGAACTTCGTTGTTAGTTAAGTTCATCTGCATTTGCATAAAGTATGCAAATATTGTGTCTTTTGTAACAGTAATTGCAGTATTGGCTTGAATCTCAAACGTAGCTGTTGCAGCTATATCTCCACCTGAGTAAGTAGAAGTTAAATCGTCTGAGTCATCTTCAATAGTTATAGCTGTTGCACTCGTGTAAGTTTTAACTCTATACCAGGTCGTGTGACCATCTGCTTTAAATGGCTTTCCTTCCATAGCTTCTGTGAAGGTTGTTCCATCACCAACTACTGCTCCGGTTGTTGCAGTAATTGTTACTGTTCCTGTCGTATAAGAAGTACCAATCCAGTTTCCTGCACCGGCATCTCCGTACAATCCAAGAACAAAGATATCAATGACTTTCTTGATTTCTCTTGCTACCTGTTCAGCAACAGGATTTCTAGGATCTTTTACATACGATCTAAATTTATCGTATGACTTGATTGTGAAATAAATATATTTGGCTTGATCGGTAACTATTTGACAATTACTTTCTGTCAAAGTATCGGCGGTCATGTCAGCACCACTATAAGCGTGTGTTGAAATAGCCCCGAAAGTAAGTACGTTCAATTTAGAAGTTTTACCTTCTATCTGTCCTTCGTAATCATTGTTAGTGATTCCGGGAGTTACAGCTTCCCTGTAGTAAATAGGCAACGCCTCAAGAGCGAAAGCCTCGACTAGTTTTGTAGGATAAGTATTCATATCGGTTATTCCTTTCAAAAATAATTAAATAATTTTTGAGTGAGCAGTCCCGATATGACTTGGGGTTAGCGTTTTTAAACTCTAAATATAATTGTGGGGAATTTTTTTAATGCTGTCAAGTGGCTAGAGGTCTATTTTAAATTTACCATCACGAACCATCTGCATATATTTAGTGGGATCTTGCTTTCTTATGGCCCTAGCATCCTCTTGTGTTAACTGAGCCGGTTTGATAGGCATGTTCTTACTACCACCACCTCTGGGTAAAAGTACGTCTGCCGGTTTTTCTTCTTTTGGAAGTTTAAATAAAAACCCAGCAATTAAAAGTTCCATGTCTGCGCTCATGTGAGTTTTCTTGGAAGCATATTTCAAAAAGTCTTCTTTATGACCTTTAAGTGCTGGATACTGTTCTAAGATAGCATCATCGGATATAAAATCCCCAACCTTTTTAACCCACGCCTTTACGTTTTTATCATCTGCAACAAGACCTGTTAACTTTTCAAACCTTTTCTTGTTAAGTAAGCCTTCTTTTACGAGGTTCTGAGAAAAGGAATCCAGGTTATCGTAATTCTCACCTAAAGCTAGAGCGTGTGTTCTTAACTCCTCTATTGTGACTTCTGTTAACTTCTCCGCTTCCTCTATCGTTTCCAATATCTTCTCATTGCGATTGTTTAGTATCATTGCTTCCTGTCCGGATTCTTTGTAGCGGTCTTCAAGTGGCGGTAGTGGTTGTGGAGCTACCTCTGGCGCGGGTTCTGGGGTAATATCAAGTTCTTCCTGGGATTCTGTCTGTATTACTTCTTCCGCAGGGTCTTCTTCCGGAGCATCTTCCACAACGATAGCAACTTCATTTTCTTTTTCCATTACTTCTTGGAGGTTTTCAGGAACTTCTTTATCAATTTCAGCAACCATGTCGTTTACTTGTTCTTGGGTAACTTGATTTGTAATTGCGGTTCCTTTTTTTTCTTTAGTCATATTTAAGCCTTAAACAGTCCTGGCATCCCAGGGTTAGTAGCTATCTCTTATTAAGCATATCAGCAATCTGGGCCTTTGTCATTTCAGGAGTGGTAGCCAGTTCGGCATCTTTAGCCATTTGTTGTAAAACTTCGAGTTTGTAATCCTTAGGATCTATAACTTTTCTAGTTAAAACGACGGGTTCCTGTTCAACAGGCCTTCCGGTTACACTACCACTCAAGACATCTTTGTAAAATTCCTTGTCATCGGAGGTCAGGTAAGAAATCCTTGCTCTTAAAAATCGTACTTCATACGCTGTTAAATCCTCAACTTGTTTAGAGGTGAGTTCATCCAGGTAATTTTGTACGTCTTCTGGTAATTGGTGGGACTTTGATCTTGCTTTTAGGGTTGTTTTTTTCATATTTAATAAATTATGATAATAAATTGATACTTTGTCAACTAATTTTATACATTTTTGATACTTTTTATCTAATTGATCTCTCTATTGCCTTCTCAGCCTTGATAGGAGACTCTAAAAAAGCAAGTAAGGTAAGATAAACCTTGACTCTAGCCTTAAAGTGAGCATTCTTATCTGCAAATTCTGGGGTAGATGGCATATCACATAACTCAAGTGTTGCGCTATATAGTGCATCGGATACAAAATCCAACAAGTCTTCAGGAGATATAGCTTTGGTAGAGTTTCCGGCTTGTTCATAAAGTCTTTTTTCTGCCGGAGTTAAATCTGCATAGTCTAGTTCCTTTTCTTCTAATATTTTATCAAAAGGATTTGCCATAGTTTTATATTATGCCTGTTGTCCCGGCATTGCAATATCGGGTACTTCAACGAGTCCCTCTTTTTGTGGTGTTTCAGCATTTGCCATTTCTGGGGCCAGTGCGGTAGTTCGGTTCTGCTTGTCAAACTCTTCAACTCTGGATATTTCATCCGGCGTAAGGGCTGAAAACTGCATTAACTTCCTGTGGAATATTTCAAGTAAAGGAATGTTGGTTGGCATTTCGGTCTTTAAAACCTGTAACTTCTGAACTGCCTCTAAATCTTCCTGTTGCTTATCGGTAATAGTTTTAATTTCAGTTAAGTATCCACTATCTGACTTCCAATCTTCCGGCCCCACCGTTTTTTTATATGTCTTTAAACCGAGTCTTCCCTTTTTGTAAATCGTTACTGACTTGATCTTATCTCCTGCCGCTTCCAGCATCTTAGTATATTTCAAACCTAACTCCTTCCAGTCTTCCACATAAAAGATCTGTTGCATAAGGATTCTCTTTTGAGCGTTCGCTAGTGCTAGTTGTACATCTCCTAAAGTTACATTTGTAGTTGTCTCACCACCTGCTGTTGCGTTAGCGGCGGTAGCTTTTTCCGCAATACCAATTAAAAAGGTTAGTTCTTCTAGTGTTCCACTTAAGTTACCAGTTTCTACATTCTTGATGATTTCATTTGGATTACCGGGTACTGGGAACTTTGCCCATGGTTGGGGTTGGAATGTCTGAGGTACAAAGTCTTTCTTGCTTGAGTCGTAAAAGAACATACTGAAGTTCTGTAAGGTTCTATTCTCAACAAGTTGTGAAATCCACACGTTTAAAACATTGTTTATCGGTCTTATGATGTCTACGATTCCATCGCTGTGCCAGTCTGTTGCTTCCGGATCTGAGGCCCATGAAGTGTAGGGATAGTGGTTTCTCCAGAAGTTGTCGGAGGTTTTACCAATTAAGGATTCAAGGGGTGCTTTATGTAGTTTAAAGATTCCGGCTCCTGTTTTCGCTAGTACATATCTGAAAATAACTCTCTCATCTAAGTCTTTATCATATTCATATCTAAAAGCCTGGTGAAGTTCAATGTAGGTTTCTCCAACAACTGGATCTATGGTGTTTTCTACTCCCATAATTCTTAATCTCTCGTAGTGTTCGGAAGCTTTTTGGAAACTTTCGTCTGCTTCCATCTTCCCACCACTATCGTCTTCTTGCTCGAAAGAGTCTTTAAGTCGGGCTACCTCTTTTTTATCGTAGTCTTTGTTTCTAAGTACTGTCTCAAGAGGGGTCCATATACCACACTCGACAAGATCTGGTGCTGAATCTATATCTGTTGGATCAACCATTCTGCTAATAAGCATATCCTGGGTATCCACTAACGATATTTTTACCTTTCCACCTTCTATATTTATCTTCTTGTAAGCGCGACCATACATAGCATTCTGCTTCTTATCCACATGGTCTTTTAGTACAAGTTTGTTATCTGTAAACATCTGCTTCCAGTACTCGTTATAGAAAAGTTCCCTCTGTTGGTCATTATCTGCATTGTTGAAATAGAGTTGCGGAGGATCTGTCATTTCTTTCAGGAGGGTATTTAAGACATATTTGATTAAAGGAATGTTCACTGTTTGTCTTTGCGTTAGGCGGTTAATAATAACCTTGTCGCGAGACAGTGTATAGTTTTCCTGCCAATCGGCGTGTCTTCTACTACGATAGTCGATAGCATCGTTCTCCATGTTTGTGAGACTTATTATCTCCGGATCTGTTATTTCAATGGTTTCAGTAGATGAGTTTTCTTCCATATGTAAAATGTTAAGCTAAAAATCTCTGTTTTGCAATCCGAAAGGGATACCCGCATAACCTTCAATACCTCCGAACGGTGTATCCACTCCTAACTCCCTCAATCTTTCTGGGTCCGGGGGATTATATGCTGGTTCTTCCTCAACATCTATAAACTTTCTTGAGAAGCCGTATCTAATTGCCGACATTAAATGGTCATTTATTCCTACAGGCTCGTTTAAGCTCTTTCCGGTCTTAGGATCGGTAGCCCATAGGTAGTTTCTATACTCTTTTATCAGGTTGACACTTCTTTTTGTTACGGATATTTGTAGCCCCTGGATGTACTGTAGCCCCTGGGAGACACTTCCAGGCCCTTTTAAAGCCCCTACAATGGTCACTCCGTAGCTTTTTATCTCATCTATCGACTTAGGTTCCGCTGAGTCTGCTAAAATCAGTGTAGGAGGCTTAGAGAGGGCTACATCTGCTATCTGTTTATTGGTCATACCTTTTTGATAAAAGACTTCATCCAGGATATATCCCCCGTTGTAGTAATAAATATCAACCAGGGCTGAAGGATCGTTAGTATATCCGAAGTCTAACCCATCATTTTCAAGCCTGGACTCAAAGGGAACATCATCAATTATCTGCCAACCTATAAATATTCTGCCGGTTGCTTCTCCTAGCTGTCCTTCTCCGTAAACCTTCCACCAGTTGGCCTTGTTAGGATTATTCTTGTGTTGTTCAAAGGCTTCAACCTCGGCTTGTGGCAGTGCTTCATTATCTTTGTAGGTTACAGTTAAGAAGTCGTGGTCATAAAATGGGGCGTAGTCTGTATACCACCAAAACTCGGCTACCGGGTTCCAGTCTATGAATATTACTTCTCTTGTTCTTATTTCAAGCTGGACAAAGGTTTCCATAGCTATGTTGTTTACTTCATTTACGAATAGAACATCTCTTCTTGGGCCTTTTACTTTGTCCCACTGATCTGCTGAAAAGAACTCAACTATCGAGCCATCCTCAAACGTGTATATAAAGTTGGTAGCGTTCCAGGAGTTATCCTTCCAATAGTTCTGAGACTTCATAATGTTTATGAAATCTCTCATTGCACCTCGTTTGAGATGCGGTAGTGTTTCGGATACTACAGATATTATCTTGCCTTTAGTGCTTTGGGCATAATCTATTAGGATCATGAGGATGGAAATAGTCTTAGATGCAGAGGCTCCTCCGGTTATTGCTCTAATCCTCTTCCGTAACTTCAGGATCTTCTTTGTTGCGGTTGTTACTATGAACATTTTTTAGCGCTAGTCCTCCTAAAATTGGAATAGGTTTTCCACCACTGGTTACATCCAGGCGTTGCTGGTCTGTAAAGTGATGATTATTTTTTAAAAGGAAGATGCCTCCAGCGCCGTGTTGCTTGGAATCGTCATAGATTCCTTGCTGAAGTGTAGTACGCTGTGCCTCCATCAGTTTTTTTATAGCACCGAAGAATTTTTTATGTTTTTTCTCCCAATTGAGTAGTGTGTCGGTATCAACATCAAGTAAATATGCCACTTCCTCCTTCACGGGTAGCTTTTTTTCTTCTGCCATTCTCTTAATATAATCTTCCACAAACTTGATTTTATCTACGCTATATTTTGTTGGTCTACCTGCGGTCATGATTTAATTATAGGAATATTAGACAAAAAAGCAAATAATTGTGGTAGGAATTAGTAATAATCCGAAGGCAAGTTAAATAATCAAGCGAGTCCTACTAATGAGGGAAACGCGAGGTAGTTAAAAATCTGATTTATGCCAATTCAAACTTTCTTTTCCGACTTGCCTTCAGGTTCTTGCACAGTAGGTATCGGCTCCAACTCAATAGAACCTACTGATAATGCGGCCCTTATTATGGATTCGCCCGGCTTTATTTTGTTTTGGTGTATTGCCTGAAGATAAACATTCATCTCTTTGTCAAATTCTTTTCTCATCTTTGGGGTTGCTTTTTGGTATGCCTTGAGTAGTTTCTTTTCCGAATAAAGAGGATTATTAGTAAATCTTAGTTTTCCAAAGCGCCTAATCTTTTTAATTGTTTTAGTATTCAAGTTCCCCATTGCTTTTAATAATTGCTTCTCTAGCTTTGCGATCAAATACATCCTTACCAATCTTTATTATTTCCTCGCACCTACCACGCGGTAGATCGGTTAAGATAATGCACGAGTCCGGGAATGTTCCAACAGTTGCAATTACGTCATTGTTCTCCATGTAAACTGCAACCTCGTTCATAACGTAGGGGCCTCCGACAGGAATAACATCTTGTATAATCTCAGAAACAACAGGCGGTTGGGTAGATTTCCCGATCTTGCTCTTCTCAACAGCATCCAGGGGCTTCAACATGTAAAAACTAGCGGATTCTATATTTGTGAGCATGTTTATATATTAATCCTATAAAATATATTTATCTACAAACTCATCAAAGTTACTACAATCTTCGCCAAACTGCTGTTCCAAAAACATATCTCCAAATAACAAAAGCAGTACCCCGAAAGACCTATCGAGACCACTATCGTGTATACTACCGCCCATGGTGGGGGATGCCGCTGTACTACCGCCCATGGTGGGGGATGCCGCTGTACTACCGCCCATGGTGGGGGATGCCGCTGTACTACCGCCCATGGTGGGGGATGCCGCTGTACTACCGCCCGTA
>Ga0209416_1000479_pt1 | contig 41108 bp, 36 predicted proteins | sample RifGroF1_FD_184001 | JGI IMG/M metagenome (GOLD analysis project Ga0209416, IMG submission 184001) | Groundwater microbial communities from Rifle, Colorado, USA - Groundwater F1 (SPAdes) (version 2) | ecosystem: Environmental > Aquatic > Deep subsurface > Groundwater | place: Rifle, Colorado...
TTGATAAAGAAGTTTATCAAGCAAGAGTACGATGGATATGGAGCCGGACACCGGAACAAATCTTAATCGATAGAGAAACAAGCTTATATATCCTGGAGAAGGCTAATGAAATGAACCGGATATATGAATGTCATATTAAGATATTCGGAACCGAAGCTTGGAAAAAGATAGCCCGACTTGCAATAGCAGTAGCCGGCTATGTTGTAAGCACTGATGATTATGAAACAATCAAAGTTACAAAAGAACATGTAGACTACGCTATCGAATATTTTCAGCGAGTCTATGACAACTCAACATTTAAATTAAAGGAGTATGTAATCCATGAGCGACAATACTCTACAATTGATACAGACGGTGTTAAAGCGTTGCAAACTGTTTATGACAAAAATTCATCTCTCATATTGCAGCTGGAACAATGTGCGGCTGCGACGAAAAATATGCTTGGAGCGGGCTCAGGTCTATCAAATGATGACCTTAATAAAGCACTCAATCTCCTCAGCAGAGGGCTCTTCATCAGATTTCAAAACCATGATATTATCCCAACAGAACGATTCAGATTGGGACTTGCCAAAATAAATCGAGGAACAAATATACCAAGGGTAGGTGACGGGATTGCTTAAAAGACATTGGAACTCTGTAACTATAACCACTAACCAGCAAGCAAATGCGATGGTAGAAGTTTTTAATAAACTTAAACCAACTATAGGTGCTCTAGATACAGAGACCAATGGCTTGCATATTATACAGTCCATACCATTTCTGGTTCAGTTCGGATTCCTAGACCCTGACTCAAACGAAGCCTACACTTATTCTGTAGACTTGGAGCGTCAACCTATTCTAGCTCGAGCCGTTATATCTAAATGGCTTGAGCTGGCAACATCCTTAAAAATAATGCTAGGCCACAACATCAAGTTTGATCTTCATATGCTTTCGAATATTGGTTTTCAGTACACCACTGAAAACCTATCAGACACTATGTTCTATATTCGATACGCTCATGATAATCTCACACCAGAACATGGCGGTCCACCCATGAAATTAAAAGAGTATACAGCTCGTTATATTTGGGGAGATGCCAAAAGTCATGAAGCCTTACTTGACAACGAAAAGTCTAACATTGCTAAGGAGCTTAACCTCAAATTAAAGATTCGTCTTAAAAATTGCGGAGAACCTCCAGCAAAATACCATGCTCGAACTTATAATCTATCAGTCTTAGAAGATATCTTCAAAGACCCAATCACAGATTATAACGATCTTCCTGAAAATGTTATACCCCACTACCTTGAGTGGTTGCAGTTAGATGTACCTATCTATCTGCAACCCAAGATAGTCGGACTAGTCGATTCCAATATGATACCCTATAATATCCTCAACAGGAGCAACTTAACTAAGTATGCCCATTATGATATTATATATACTATTGAAATCTACTTGAGTCTTAAAGATGTCATAGAAGCTCGTGGTAATCAACGAGGTATCGAAATAGAAGATAGCTTAATCTTCCCATTCTTTTACATGGAACGGGTAGGTTTTCTAGCTGATAAAGCTTATATCGAAGTCAGTAGACTGCGTATGAAAGAGTATATCATACAGCTAAGAGAAGAACTATTTGCCCTTGCAGAACGTGAGTTCACTATAGGTCAAGATGGAGTTATTAAAGATATCTTAAATAATGACTTCGGCTTAAACCTTGCCACCACAAAGAAAGAAGAGCTGGAACAAACACTTAGTGTATTACGCAGAGAAAATAATACTTCAGGCGCAATACAATTTATAGAACTGGTGCAGAGCCTACGTTCGTTAGAAAAATGGTACAGCACTTATATCATAAGGTTTTTAAGAGACCTGACCTCTACAGATAAACTGTATACCACCATTAACCAAGTAGGCACAGTGTCTGGCAGAGTAACCTCAAGCTTCCAACAATTCCCAAAGGAAGCTATATCCACAAAAGACGGTGAAGAAATCTTTCACCCACGCAAAATGATTAAGCCTGAAGGAGGCGATTATGATAGCATCATTTTCCTTGACTACTCTCAAATTGAGTTACGCTTTCAAGCTATGCTTACGATACTTGTGGGAGACGCTGATCTTAATCTCTGTCGGGCCTATATGCCTCATAAGTGTATTAATAGACTTACTGGCAAAGCCTTTAGCAGTGATGATATTCCGTTATTCACATCCGGAAGACTGGATGGAGAATACAGACTACAGGAGGACCCTGAAGTTCAATGGGTCCCAACAGACGTGCATGGAACCACTACTCAACTCGCTACTGGGTTATCTCCAGGAGACCCGGACTTCAAACGCCAGCGTACTCTTATCGGAAAAAAGGTTAATTTCGCTAAGAACTATGGGGCTAAATTTAACAAAATTAAAGAAATATTTCCTGAAAAATCAGACGAAGAGATACGTCAAATTGATGACGCATATTATAAGGCGTTTCCCGGAGTTAAATCCTACCATAGTTACTGCTATGGAAGAGCTCAAGAATTCGCTTATACAACCAACCTCTTCGGAGTTAGGTACTACGGACTCTCAGGGCATAAACTCATCAACACCCTTATCCAAGGACCAGCAGCTTACTTCCTTAAACTCAAAATTAGAGAGCTGTATGACTTTGGCAGAGCACGAGGAATACAATCTCTATTTCAGATGAATATCCATGATGAATTATCATGGCTAAAACATAAGAGAGATGATCCGGCATTGTTCTTTGAGTTTCAAAAGATCATGCAAGATTGGCCTGATACCTTAATCCCAATCATTGCAGAAATGTCTGTTACCAAAACTAATTGGGCAGAGAAAGAGGAGGTCCACAACCTGAATGAATTACAAACGTATCTTAGCAATTGACCCATCAGGTAGTTTTAACGAAGGCAAAGGAACCACAGGTTGGTGCTGCTTTGATGCTCTGGAAAATAATATCTATGCAGCAGAAAGTATCTCAGCAAAAAACTATTCAACTATGGAAGAGTATTGGATGAATATTGAAAATATGGTTGAAAGCTTTGTCAATACAAGTACTGTAGTAGTTATAGAAGACTACCTATTATATGGTAGTAAAGCTGAGAATCAAATTAATTCTCGTATGGAAACCAGTAAACTTATTGGCATACTTCAATACTGGTGTTGGAGATTTGATGTCCCCTGCATCCTGCAACCGGCATCTGAAGTTAAGACTCGATGGGCTGATCCTATTCTAACCTACAAAGGTTATTTAAATAAAAGTATGAAGATCGACCGTCATGCGAAAGATGCTCTGCGCCATGCAGTGCACTACGCAACATTCAAAAATGGAAAGGGGAAACAAAATGAAACAGAGGACACCACTAGCTGATAGTGGAGCAAGAACAACTTTTGATACAGGTGCACAAAAAGAAATCGTAACCGGTAACGGTCGTTTCGATCTGTTAGAACCTGAGCTTCTTTTCCGTGAAGCAGTTCATTACGAAAATGGAGCTATCAAATATTCAGATAGAAACTGGGAAAAAGGAATCAAGGTTAGCTGTCATATGAATTCCATTCTCAGACATGCAACAAAGTATTTAGCCGGATGGCGTGACGAAGATCACCTTGCAGCAATCGTCTGGCATGTAGCCTGTATCATGCGCTGGGAAAAAGACAAGCGAATAGACTTGCTGGACTTACCCTGGCAGAAGGAGTTTTATGGAAGAAACGAAAAACCCAACACAGAGAGAAGAAAAAGCAGCCTCTAGGATCGAACAGGTTATCACGAATGTACCTCCAGCAATAACCAACATTCCTGAGAGTCAGGACAGCCTCCCTATGGAGACTGATATCGTATATAATCCGTTAGTTGCTGACACAATTCGTGAAGCTAAAGCCACTGAGAAAATCATTGGTCTTGATTTAACCGGACTGCCCATCGTGGTTGATATTGCAAATATCAACCTCTACAGTAATGATGAATATGCCTTAGCTCGTCGAGATGGTTTTGGTGCTTCAGACTCTTCAGTTATTCTGGGAGTAAATCCTTTTACTACCTTAGAAGAACTGATTAAACAAAAAGCATCAACAACCATCTCAGCTGATGAACGTAAGATTGGTGAGTTAGTCTCTGTCCGAAAAGGCTTGGACCTCGAACCTCTTATAATCAAAAAGTTTGAGCAGTATTTTAAACAAGTAACCATCAAACCAAAAGATATGTACAAGATGATTAACTATCCATATCTTAAAATCAACTTTGATGGTGTTACAGTAGCAAATGAAAAATACGTTCCCGCAGAAATAAAGGTAGTAACTATGTCTGGTGAACGACACTACGCTACGAACAAAGCTATGTTTAATGAAATGGAAGGATTTAAATCTTTACCTGAAGATGTCTCGAGAAAGAACTGGTCTATAGAAAGTAAGGCTGGTTACTACGGTATCCCACCTTATTACTATACCCAGTTGCAAGCGCAAATGATGGCATTAGATGCACCCTTTGGGCATCTATCAGTCTTGCTGGATAAAGAATGGAGATTCTATTCTTATTATATCTGGCGGGATCAACCCGTTATCAATGCTTTAATAACTGAAGGTTATAAAGCTTGGCAACGTGTGTTACAATTGAGAGGAGAAACAGGATGGATACAGCCCACAGTGGACCCGGCTGGATTGGCTTCGACCTCGACGGAACCCTTGCCGTCTACACCGAATGGGAAGGACCAGACAGAATCGGTAATCCAATACCAACCACCATCGCACTCGTCAAAAGACTATTAAAGACCGGCATAAAGCTTAAAATCTTTACTGCTCGTGTCTGTTCCAATCAACCTGAAGGTATTGCTGATATAGCCAGAGCTGCTATTAAAGCCTGGTGCTTACAGCATATAGGTGTAGAACTTGAAATAACTTCAGAAAAAGATTGGCACATGATCGAATATTATGATGATCGTGCGATTGCTGTGGAGTTCAACACAGGGAGAATTTTATGGCAAGAAGAAGAAGCAGACCCCCAACAAGAATTGACTATGGGGCAACGAGATTATTAAATGAGCTAATTGATACTACGACTATAGACCCAGCATTAACTGCAGCTGCTGAACAAACCGGAAGAATAATGGCTGCAGATTTTGATCTGGCAGTACAAGAGTTCCAACGAAATGCTTTACAACCTGACGCAAATGGTAATATTCAAATAATGTTACAGCCAGATGTTCATACAGGACAACGCAATCAAGATCATATAGTAGATGCTGCAAGATATGCTGACAATCCACAAGGTGCAGGACCTGGTGATCCAGGTCTTCAAGGTGAACCTGGAACTCCTGGAGAACCAGGGCTTACTCCTATAACAGGTATATATCCTGGTGACCCTGAATACGGAGGTCTCCCAGGTGATAATGTCATTGTTATTGTTGAAGTCTCTGTTGTGGACAGAAATGGAACAGTATCTAGCAAAAAAGGACACAGATCAGCAAGAATATCTAACATGGACCCTATAGGTAGTGAGCGTATAAAAAATCGTATAGCTGCAATATTTTGTGAAGAATTGCTCTCTATGGGGTTCAGAACTATTGGTGAGCCTGTTATAGAAGTTCTTCAAAGAGCTCCAGAACGAGGAGATAGAATAGCTGTCAGACGCTGGAATGCACCAGAACCACGAGACACACCAGCAACTGAAGGACGACCCTACGGAGAAGCTTGGGGACCCGCTCCGACATACACAGATACGTTTATATCTCGAAGCTTTAAACCAAAGGATGAGGACACAGATATAAAGCACTGTGAAAATTGTTGGTGGTATGAGAATTGTAAAAGTAATAATAAACTAAGACTACCCTATTGTAAAGGACAAGGCTAATTGCCTTGTCCCTTTTTTTTAACGGAAATATCCCCAGGTATTCTTGATCCGATACTTAACTGAAATATTTGTATACGGTGTAATCTTACCAAATCCACCAGCTTTTAACCTACTCTTACCGGTCTTAGAATACTGTTCTCTATAAAGACTGTCATAGTTCCCACTCCGTAATCCAAAGTTATTGTAGTACTCAGGTCTATACGGTCTCTTTGCACGATACGCTTTTGCGTAAATCGTTTTAGAATAAGCTTTGCGAGGATACGTTTTCTTACCACTTCGTCTAGGTCTAGCTGCATAGATAGTACGATTCTTCTTAAACCTATCTTGATACCTAAGCGTTCCACCAAAAAGTCCGGGTGCTACAAGGTTCGCTACATTACCAGTACGATCATAATACTTAGGTCCTGTATCTGTATATCTCTGTACACCTGCCCCGAATAATGGGATTAAGTTTGTCAATTGTCTGACGATAGCTGCAGCTTCTTCACCATCTTTAGTATCATAAATTTTAAGCAACTCTATCATCTCTTGAGAAAGAAATTGTTTTGAGTTCTGTAATATAAAATCTAATGAAGTCTGAATAGGCGCAGCTAGTTTACCTTGCATTAACTTCGTAGGATTTGCTATGGTGTTAAGAGCATCCATGAATGAAGGATTCAATTTAATATTAAATCCATCATCACCAATTGGTATATTACCTGCTAATATCTGACTCTGTAATGATCTATTATTATTTAATTCTGTATGATCGATATTATCAAAATCAAACACAGGAGTCATAATATCTTTAAACATGTTTACCATCCACGGGTACTTCTCAGCAGCTGTAATCCAATAGTCTAAGTTCCTAATAAAAAATGTATAGAATGGAATTATATTTTCCATCATTTTTTCAAACGGAGTCTTCAAACCAAAGTCAAAGTGAGTTTGTGCTATTCTAAAAAATGCAGTAGAGTTTGATAACCCACGATCTCTGATAATATAATACTGAGCCAGTCGATTAATCTGCTCACCTAGTCTATTAAACGTTATCAGTTTATTTGATTGGTGAACAAATGTTCTCCATATCTTTTCAGTGTCATCTTTTCTAAGACCTTGCTTAAAAAACAACTCCTGTAAATCAGCAGTAGGACCAATGTTCGCTGTGTCGTTAGTTACAAGATGAGCTAAATCAAAATCTTCACGAGATAGTTTAGGTTTCATATATTGAAAATAAAAATCTATATTTTCTTTACTAAATCCACCATGAGCTTCCATTAAAAATATTTTATCAGCATCTTCATTATATCTTTGAATAGTCTCCATAGCTCTGAGCCTATTTTTAGCAATAGATAAATCTAAATCTAATCTGATTACTTCAGGCATCTGCTCAAGTTGTTTTATTAACTCAGCTTCTTCAAGATTAAAATAATTTAAATTAATAATTTCTTTAACATCATGCTTAAATCCTCTAAGCAAACGCACCGCATTATACTGAGCCAAGATAGTGCCAAATATAGTTTGAGTCTCTATCATAGTTTTAAAGGTGCCCTCTACAAAGTTACGCACCCAAACCCCAGGGTCTGAAAGGTAACCTATCTTATAAGTGTATATAAGCCTACGCCAAAAATCTAAAGCTTTGTCTGTTATTCTATCCATATTAATAGTCTCATACATATTTGAATAAACATGGTATGGCACTAAAATAGCATCAAGGTCTAAAGCTTGTTGAGCTTCCTCAACAGTCTTTGGATTTAAAGACGCTACTCTATAGCCTACATTTTTATCTTCTACCAAAGCCACTAATTTATATTCCGGATATTCCTGAAGACGAGTGGCTACATCATTAAGGTCTAAATCTGGTACAATATTTTTAAGCTTAAGCCAAGGAGCAAAGAGCATATTAAGATAATGTTCTTTAGCATCTAACTTTTGAGCCACTAAAGTAATAGTATTTTTATATGCAGTTACTAAATTCCGTGGAGCAAACTCCTGTATTTCTTTTCTAAATTTATGAGAACCTAAGTTAGACCAATTAAATCTAGTCTCTTTAAATAGTTCTTTCTGAGAAAACATATCAGGTCCACTAGCCACCTTTTTTACTGAGTCTGGGAGCCTGTCAAACATCTCTTTATAAAAATCATCAAAGATCAATTGCCCAGAACTTCCTACACTTTTACCTTTAGTCATTCTATTTAAAGAAGCTCCAGCCTCTTTAATAGCAGCAACTAATTTAGGCTGTGCTAAATCAACAGCCGCTAAGTCATAATCAATATCTTTTAATAGAACATCTTCTATTTCAAATTCGTCAGAAGCACCTGACCAGCTATTTGTTTTTCTATAAAACCATTTACCGTCTACTCTATGAAGTTCTCCAGCCGAACCTACTACCATATAAACTCTAGTTTTTTCTATAACAATGTGAATGTCAGCCGCTTTAAGTTCATTTTTATGTGATAGTAACTCATAAAATAGGCCCTTCCTAGTATTGTCCGTAATAATATCTGCTACATCAAAAGTTATATAAGGAGCTTTTTTTAACATATGTGCAAGTAAACGATTTACATTATAAGTTCCATCAGGCATCTTAGGTATCGCTAAAGTCTGAGTGATAGGTTGATGTGCAATACTATCAGAATAGTTACCTATATTTCGCAGATTAGTACTCCTAGTTTGTAAAGGTATAGACTCATCTAATAAAGCTGCATACTCTTTAATCATATCTTCAGCTTGAGCAAGCTCAGCACTTATAGCAAAATACTTAGCCTGAGACAACTTATGAGTATCTATATCGTTGCCTAAATTTTCAAGAGCAAGTCGAGAAGCTTTAAGGTCTTCATAGACTTCCCTCAGTTTGGCAGGGTTTGCCATGTTATGATTAGATAATACCTTAATTGATGCAGACTCTTTAAAATAATTCATTTGAGCAATAGAGGCTTCTTTACGATAAATATCTTGAGGACGGTCTAATAGCCTCCGTAAGTCTGGGTCAATAAACCCCAGTATCTTTTGTTTCAACACATTATTATTATTTTTAGAAACATATTGCCTATAAATATATTGAAGCATAATCCAATTAGAAATTAAATCATCTTTATCTAATCTAAGATGACTATAAAATCTAGCACTAGGCGTATCTCCCCAAACAGTCATTATGCTTTTTAAATCGCCCTGAGGTACTAATGTATGAAGAGCAAGTTTAATATGAGCTTCATAAGGTTTAATAAGATGCGGATTTTTAATAGCCATTCTTGATCTTTCAAATCCTTTGCTTACTTTAGTGAGAGCCTTACCCATAGTAAGACTGATCTCATCTGCTTGGCTATATTTAAAATATTCTAAGATACCATCTACATCTATAGCTTTTCTATAGGCATACTGACTGAACCCATCTGTTAAAGAGAATAACATCTTTGATGCATTAAGATGTTGAGTATACTGCAAGAGAGTTAACTGTTTAACTTTTTCATAATGAGCAGGATTAGTTAAGTTAATGTTCTCTATAGGATGACGCTTTAAATACTGAGCCATAAAAGCCTCAATATTTTCATTTACATAATCTGTAAAGAACTTATTATAAAGCCCGTCTTCAAATTTTTCTTTACTAAGAAACTGATTTTTCCATTGTCTGTTATCACTTCCAATTTGTTTTAACTTTTCATATAGCTCAGTAGAAGCAGTCCTAACAAGATGTTCCCAGTCTGGGTCTATTGCAACTCTTTTATCTATACCAGACTTACCTATAGCTTTATTTGTTTGGATTTGACCTAAATCATCTGCAAGTTTTTTTAATAAGTTTGCAAAGGCCCCGTTATTAGGAGCTATCAATTTATCAATACCTTCAGGTCCATCCTGTTTTAGGGCATACTTTTTGAGATGCTTTCTAATAATAAGTTGCTCATTAAGGCCTACAGTGTAAAAGCCATCCAACTCACGCAACATAGCTAAAGTATCTTTCTTTATAAAATGTTCAAAATAATTTATATCCTCATCAGATATTCCAACTCTTTTCATGCGATCCATAAGCTGCCCTATATCAAAGCCTTCACCATTATGAAAGACTAATTGTGTAAGTTTTTGGTCATTAGTTTTTAACATATCTATAAAGCTTTGTAGCATGGCTTGTTCATCAGTATACATACCTTTTTCACTAGCCTTAATATAATAGTCTAAGCGTTTCTCTACAGTGTCGAGTTCAGGTAAATCTTTATACTTACTAGCTAAGAAACTTTCAGCAGGGATATCAAAAGTATCTGCTCTACTAAGTTTACGAATAAGAGACCCGGACTCTCCTCCGTAGACTTTCCAGCCTATCTGGTGTACAGAACCGATGTTAGCATTAAAGCCTGGAGTCTCTATATCACAAATGATATATTTAATATATGATCTTGGAAATTTCTTTTTTAAGAAAGCTCGTATAACAGCTTCTGTTATTTTAACATCAGCTTCAGCTTCATGAGCAGGAAGCTTTTCAACACCATAAAGTTCCATCATAGCTTTTTTAACTTTAGGGTCTTCTTGAAGCTTCTCTAATTTAAGAGAACGTTTTGCATCTGAATTTGCATAGTCTTCAATCTTTTGAATAAGCTCTTTAAATTTATAATCAAAGTTATTCAAAAAATTACGAGGAGATATCCCAGCAAGACCCTGGACTACATCTAAGAAGATGTTGTGGGTTAAGTCTCTAATATTGCTATTAGATAAATCATTTAAAAAATGAGCATAGTTATCAAAGTGTGTAGACATATTGATAATTTCTCTAGCTATGTTTACAGCATCTGCCATATTTGCAGTTTGTCCTGTAGCTTTATTAGTAACCGGTCCATTAAATGAATTAGCCATTGTATGAATATAGGCCCCAAGTCCTTCAGCATTGTTATTAATTGAAGCAACCAGTTCATTAACTTTTTCAATATTCATTAAAGACATGTTTGTATAGAGCTGAGATAATTTCAACTCATAGTAGATTGTTCTGGCTCCCAAAGATATCATACGATTTGTCATAGCTACAGGATGATTATCTGCTAACATTTCTAATAATGTAGCAAAATCAGCAGGGTCTGTAGAACCTATGTTCATTATTGTAGGTGTTGCATCACTACTAATTGTGCTATGTTTAACAGGGGGCTTACCATATCCTTTAGGTAAAGGAGACTCTGTTTGTTTTAATACATCCTTAATTAACTCTATAAGTTTTTTATCAATTTTAGCTACATCACCCTTAGACAAAGAAGCTAAGATATCTCTTTGTAAACCTGGGATATCATCAGCACCACCCGTATATTTTTTTACAGTAGTTATAATATCCTGAATAAAAGCAGGTGTCTTATCAGTTAAGTGCTTAGCCATATCCACAACATAATCTTCTAATCTTTTAACTACTTGATGTTGGGCTGTTTTTATTTTATTATAATAAATACGCTCACCACTAACAGGCGCATTGTTTTTTAACTTATCTGCAATACCTTGCACTATGCGTTGAAGATTTGTCCAAACCTCACTATACGCTTCCATATCTGTCGGGTTTACTGCGAGGAATGAATTAATAGCTTCTATAAGAACATGGTCATCTCCACCGACTATATCCTTAATCTGAGATATATATTGCTCTGGATCGTCCGTAAAAATTTCCACAATCTGTTTTTTAATATTATCAATATTATCTGGTTCAAGTATATCTATATTAGTCTTTCTAGCTTCTTTCTCAAACTGACTATCTTGTATTTTCTGAATTAATGGATTTTGTGTCCTTTCTGCAAAGTTAAGTCTATCTGAATAGGACTTGTAAACCTTACCTAACACTTCATTAGGTTTAAGGGCATCTTTGATCTCATCAAATATTTGATTATAAGAGTCTGTTATTTCTCCAAGCTTTATAGCATACTCATCAAATTTAAATACAATATTATTTAAATCAGTCCCTGCATCAACAGCATCTGAAATAGTATTTAGAGTACCTTGAATTGCTTCTTTAACAGCACCTTCAAAGGCATTAAGAACTTCAGTTAATGATGCATCCGGAACAACAGTTAATTCTTTTTTAAAATTAGTGATAACTGGGTCAACATACTGAGCATTATATTCCGCAAAGCTTTCTTCAAAAAATAGCTTAGTATACTCCGGAGACTCAGGGACACCCATCTTTTTAGCATGGGCAAACTCATCTATAGCAAGAGCTGTATGAACCCTTAGGTTATTATACTTCAGGTCTGCTTTATTTACAAACGGATTATTAAAATCTATCTTAGCTATAGGAGGAGCTTCGTCAAATAAGGGAGCAAGTTGATCGTATATCTTTGAAGCTCTTGAGCTTCTTAGATCGATAGCCTTTACACTTTCTTTAACACGTTTATACTCTTCCACAACCTTAAGCCTATCCACTAAATCTTGAAAATGATCTTCGAATACACCAAGATCACCACCCATTTTTTCATTAGTGCTTTTAATTTGAGCTAGGTAGTCATCTAAAGGATTCTCACTGTCTGGACTATTTAATATTCTACGAAGAACATGTTTCATTTCTTCCGGGTCTTTCCAATATTTCTGCATAGTTAAATCAATTTGAGCTTTTTTTGCTTTAACACTTTCCTGTATTAAAATTTTAAATGTTTCTGAAGAAAGCAGTTCTTCATCATTTAACTTATTTACCATATTAAGGTTATCAACAAGGTCTGCATATGCTGCTGAAGCTTCATCATATTTATAGATGTCAAAGATTCCATCTGGACCTTTAAATTGTTTTAAAGCATTATCCACATTCCTTGTCATAAACTCAGAAACCCAGTTACCTCCACGAGAGATAGCCCACCATGCAGGAGTAATACCTGAAGACTGCATAGCTCCCTTCATGAGGATTCTTTGTAAGCCTTCCACTGGAGCTATGACTTTCTGTAAGCTCTGAAGAGTGGTAGAAGTAGCAATGCCTGTGGAGAGCTTACTTAAACTCTGCATAGCTTTAACAAACTCGGGGGTTCTAAGTTCTTTCCTAAAGATTAATGATCCACTCTCTGCAAATTTTGCAGCTACTTTACCAATAGCTTTACTCATAGTGTCGTAGTCTCCAAGGAGGTAAGCACTAACAGCTCTACGAGTAAGTCTGTTAAATTGCTTCTCAGTGACTTCTTTAGCAACATCACCTATAGTTTCTTTTATGGTAGTTTTGATAGCACCTTTAACACCTGCAGAAACTGCGGCTTTACCAAAGAGAGTTACCCAGTTCAGTGGGTCTGAGAGTAGCTCGGCCCCTACATCTGTTATAAAGTTCCCAGTATGCCAGTCATAGTTTTTACGCCCGTGATTTCCCCAGCCTAATGCATTAGCTACACCGGAGCCCCCTTCTTGTAGACCTGCTTTAACTATTTGATTTGGAACATCAAGAGTTTCTCCAAGGTTCATCAAGAGGTTCATAACAGAGATATCCGGTCTACCTTTAAGAAGAGGCTTTAAAGTAGTCCTATGTGCTAAGCCCATTGTATCTGAGACTATATTCAATAAAGGAATTTTCTCTAGCCCAAAGAACTTAGTATGCTCCATGTCCTTGTTAAAGCTACCTAAGATAACATCCGCAAGAGAGTTTATCTCATACGGATCGTTATAATCAGAGGTTAAGCTTTCTTGAGGTTCATAGCGTACATAAGCTTTCGGGTATTGATATGCCTTAGGCAATACTGGCACCTGAGGAGGAGCCAGTACTGTAGGCACCTTTGCTACTTGCGGTAGATTGTAAGGCGGTACATATGCCATAAGTTATCCTTTATCCTGCACTAATTGTACTTTCTCCCTTAAATTTAGGGCCTATATAATTTCCGTTTGAATCATAATATTTAGCTAAGGCAGGAGATAAATTTATATAATCAGGAAGTGTACTCCTAGTTACCTTATTATTTTTTTCAGCTTCTTTTTTAGCTTGCTTTTCTGCATCTTCTAGAAGTCCTCGCTCTTCTTTAAATTGTTTCATAGCTGTTTCGGCTGGAACACTAAAGAGGGACATATAAGCTACATAAGACTGCATATCATTATTAGCTACAGCATTTTTAATATTCTGCAAAGTCTCTTCTGCAGCGGGTTGTTTAGCTGTGTTGTTTGCTATAAGTTGCTGCCCTTCAAGACTTCTTTGAGAAGCTACATCAGATGCTGCTTTATTTGTATTGGCTACTTCAATTGCGGACAGGTATGACTTAAGAGCTGCTTCTGCTGAAGCTTCTTTATTAGTCTGGGCCGCACCCAGAGTAGCTTCTTTACCAAGCCTTGCAGCTGTAGTCGTAGCATTAGACTGTAATTCTCCTACCTGTAAATTCTTGGCATTCTGGTCTAGGCGAGCTTGCAGGTCCATACCACCTATATTAAGCTGAGTATCTGCACCATACTTGGTCACATCCAGATTACCCAAGCCCATACCGGCTGCGTTAGATGTGGTCAGAGCATTCAAGGAATTCTGAGCCATAGCTGCTTGTTCTTTATCATTTAAGAGGTTACGGTCAACAGCAAGTTGAGTAGCTTCGTCGGCACCGAGCTGTTGATTATTTAAGATCGAGCTAAGCTCATTAGCAGCTTGCATACCACGAGATGCACCATTAGCTACGGCGGCAGCATTAGATTTACGAACAGCATCAAGACCTGCCTGTTGGTTCCCAAACATATTCCCATAAAATTTATTCTCAGTAGCTGTGTATTGTTTGTCCAATACGTCATACTGAGCTTTGGTGGCATCATTAAACTTACCAAGAATAGCATCTTGATCGTAAGTGATTCCGTACATATCTGCAAGGGATTGCCCGCCCATTAGATTAGGAATTGCACCTGCACTGGGAGCAGCTGGAGCTGGAATTGCACCAGGTCTGTTAGCTGTTGCAGGTAAAGGTCCTATATTACTGTTAGGATTAATAAGTGACCCGGGTTGATACATAGCTGCATTATAATTGCCTAGTTTAGCATCCATAGCATCATACTCAGCTGCTTGCCCTTGTGTCATACCAGGAGTTAAGGGAGCTTGCCCAGGTTGAGTCACACCTGCAAACTTCTTTTTAGTTGGATCATCTGTAGCTTTAGGCAGTTGAACTAATCCCATATTCTTTAATGCCATCTAAATCACCACCTTATTTACGGAGTTCTCTTATCGTTCTGGCGATGAGAGATGCTGCTTGTTCACGAGTTATCGGAGCTTTCGGGTTGAAGTTCCCTTCATCATCCCCGACCATAATCTTTAATTCATTTAACATTACTACGTCATTAAGAGCGTAGCTGGATATTTTGTCTGCGTCTTTATACATTTTAAACATCTCCCCGTCGTAATAATTTAGACCATAGGTTTCAACTATATTGATAAGTGCATCAGCATAGTTAGGGGCTGTTGCGTATCCACAATTATACAATGCCCAGGCTGCTTCCTGATAAGACTTAGCTGTCCTGACTGGCGTGTATAATGGAATTGAAAGTAATTCGGAATGGTCTCGAACCGAATCATTAAAAGAAGCGTATACTCGGAACGGCTCCTTCATTGTTACATACTGGCCCTGGATAAACTCCTGTGTATCGAAGTATCCTACATCATGACCACACCCCGGGAACCATTTGATACCGAAGAGGTTGTTGGCCTGTTGAGCAAGGCCGCTATCTCCCCAACCACTTTCTAAAATACCTTGGGCAATGGTGATGCTGGGGCGAATGTTGTATTCGCGCCAGCCATCAATTGCACCTGATTTGATTAGATCAATGAAGTTCTCCATAACTACTCCTAAAATCTATTTTTTACTGTAGGGTTGTTTAAGATACCAAACTCAGTCAATACCAGTAAGATAAGATTGACTAGTTTATCCCAATCAGGGATTTCATAGGAGAAGTACACTTTAGTTACAAATGCAATGAGTGTCGCTGTTGCCAGCCATACTGTCCAACTTTTGAGTCTGTTTTGTGTGATAGTAGGTTCCATTTTATTGCCTCCTTTAAAATCTGCTTGCTATTGCAATCGCTGCCCCTATGACTGTTATTATAAGTCCGGCAGTTAGACTTAATTGCCAATAAAGTAATTTGTTCATAAATTCTACTTGCTCTTTAGAAACTTCATGAGCTGTTACCAGCCCTGGTAAACATTTTGCTACTTCTTCAATACTTTTGAGACGATGCTCATGGTTACCCACCTTTGTTTCAAGGGCATCTATCCTAGGCTCCCATTGCAACGTATCTATAATTTTACTTACAACTTCCATCATAGTAACCACCTACCTTGAATTTAGTAATCTGTAAATCCAGATCATATTCAGCAGTTCATACCGTTTCTCATTAAATGAGAGCAGTTTGAATCTTGGAGAAAACCCTTTTCCGGATACAGGCATCTGTACTTTATGCAAGGATACCTCAGGGCTTACTGCGGGGTCTAGCATCCAGTAATTAGTCAATGGAAGCTCTGTGTTAGCCGGAACTAGGAGTGGGTCTACATACTCATAACTCACCGTTGTTATGACTTGTTCAGGGTCTAACGGATCAGGTATGGTAGTAACTGTATACTGCATTAATCCTCTGCGGATTTCACTATCTATCATGAATTCTGTGTAGAACTGGAGTTGCTCTTGGGAAATGTTATTGAACTCCATCTGAATTTCACGATAGCGTTTCTTATAGTCTACTTGCTGTTCTCTGAATCCTGTGTCTAGCCATTGATAATTTTTAAATAATGGGTCTATCGCTACATTTTGTATATAGTAATCTACAGGATTTAAAGGATTGAACTGCAGATACTGGAAGCACAACTCATTCTGGTAATTTACAATACTAAGCTGTGTTCCTTTTTGAGTCGCGTCTTGTTTGAATGGGGCTAAGATATGCTGACTTTCGTATACATATACTCTCCAAGACCTCGACATCGTGTTGTACAGCAGTACTACATTTACATATACACCGGTGTTGGTTTCGAAGACATATACATTATGGATATCCTCGAAGTCAAGGTAATTATAATAGTGTATAAGATTCAAAGTACTGGTATAATTATACATTATTTTTAATGTTTTAGCAATGTTAGTTTGGAAATTATCCAAAAATCCTTCAATCATTTTTGATATCGGGGCTATGACAAGATCACCAGTCATTGAAGCTAATTTAGGAACTACCATATAGTAGTAGTTACCTGACCTAAAGAACACCATATTCTTTACAGTCTGGATAAGATGCACATCCCACTCCCTGATATTCAAGTTTCCCTGGATAAGTTTCTTAGTCCAAGTTAGTCCATCAGGCATAAGTGTAATCATATACAATCTAGTAGCTGTAAAAACCAGTAAGTTATCTAAGAACGGGGTTGCATGAATAATAGGTTCGTCAAACACCTCAACGTTATTAGGGTATGGGAAGTAGCTGGGGTCATTAACTTCACTCATAAAGAGAAGGGTCTTATCCTCCACTACACCATAGATAACCAACCGGTTTCTCCAATAGGTCAAACCTGAAGCTTTCTTAAGATTATATGTGGCCGGCTTAACATTCATTGTGGAACCATAGGCTGCCTTATTAAAGTTAAAGCCCACCACCATAACAGCTTCAGGGACTTCTTCAAAAGCTGCACCGTCCCATTTGTTACAAGTCACACGCACCATAACAGCTGCATCTATTGCACTAAATGGGGCACTTAACTCATTGAGGTTGTTGAAGAGACGGTCCTCTATTTTTAAAGAGTTCCATGTGATTTCATTCTGAGTCTTAGTCTCCCATGTTACTTTATAGCGATTGCCTGAGGGAACCGCATAGAAGCATTTTAAAGTTATATTCTGCCCGGGCTGCGGGGACATAACTAAATCATTGCCAATATAAGGCATTATCCCAAGCAGCTGGATCGTTCCTGCAAAGTAAGAGTTAGCAAACAAATACGGAGTGGTGGATAACATATTGTATCCCCACATGACAGCTTCTTTAGGATTGATAGACCTAGGTGTAACTATCTCTGTCTTATACTCATCATTGTCTAAAACTGTATGGGATAGTCCATTAATAACGCCGTTCATGAAACTGTAGTAACTATTACTGAAAGCAAAGGTTCCAACCTGCCTAGCAAGATACTTAGAGTCTGCTATATTTAAGCCGTGTATTTCAGCTTTTACAGGCTTTCTAAATGAGTAATATGACGTATCAACCTGTGCTGCTAAACTGGTTTGCTTATAAGTCTGTGTTTGAATCTCTTCAAACGGGACTCTAGCATCCACTGTAGGAGATATAGTGTCTACTCTACACCCACCTTGAAACAGCTCTGTGTCAGGAACCGAGTTCCCATTAGGGTTCAGCATACCAACTATAACCTGCTGATACTCAATATCTTGTTCTACGCAAGTACGAACAGCTGTAATCATGGCAGTCCCGTTACCTTCAACATCAACTGGATAGCCATAAGCCACACCTTCTGGAGGCATGATAAATGTAGTTGCTCTTAAACCTGGCCGAGGGATGAGGGATGCGCCTTTATCTTTTTGGTCAAAATTTACAAGCTCCTTTAAGAATCCTTCTTTTAAAGGGTTGTTAGTAAAGTTCATCCCCATACCAAACAGCTCTTCAGTTTGCTGTCCTCTTACACCACGTTGATATTGTTTGTAAGGTCCTGGCATATTAAGCTCCTCCAACTATGTTGTAACTTGTTCCGTTTGAACCTATCTGATAAGTTGCGTATGCAGACGGTAAAGATCGATCTGCATTAAGCCCGTCTATCGCATACACGTTTGCTTTGATTTTAACTGTTCCGGATTCGTTAATCCTGGTTATTATAAATATCTTACCGGGGCAAGCTGCCGGATTAGCAGGAAGAAGATCAACTGTGCCATTAACAATAAGCCATTTATCGGTGGTTAATATCTGATAAGGATGGTCTACTGCTGTTAACGTTTTAGCAGCCACTGTTTCTGCACCTGCTGGTCCTGTTGCGCCTGTTGCGCCTGTTGCGCCTTTAAACTCACCTTGGTCAACCCAAGCATTTGTTATCCATGCATATAAACGTGTTCCAACAAATGCTGCTTTACCTGCAGGTCCTGTAGGGTGTGCAGCTTGTAGTGCAGCAAGTGACACAAAAGGACTGCCTGTTGCAATTGACATAGAAGCACCGTTTGTACCATTTGTACCATTGGTTCCATTGGTCCCATTTGCACCATCTACGCCATCTACGCCATCAGCTCCGGCTGGTCCTTGAGGGCCAATTTCACCTTGAGGTCCTGCTGGGCCAATTTCACCTTGAGGTCCTTGTGCACCGGCGGGTCCAGCAGGACCAGGTTCTCCTTGAGGTCCGACTACTCCGTTAACTTCACCAGGCTCACCCTGAGGTCCTTGTGGTCCCATAGGTCCGGGGGGTCCACCAGCTGGTCCAGTCATACCTCGAGGTCCTTGTCTACCTGCTGGACCTTCTGGACCTGGATCACCTTTGTCACCCTTATCACCGGTTATGCCATGGTGCCCTTGTGGGCCGCGTTCCCCTTCAGGTCCCCTGTCTCCAACTCTACCAGGAGGTCCTTCAACCACCCGGAGGTCTGGATTCCAGAAAGGACAAGCTGAGTCACATGTTCTAGTTGTTGCCATATCATTCACCTCATAATATTAATAGGAAGGGGAGAGTTTCACTCCCCCAGTGGGTTAGCCTCCCCAGGTTGCAATTGCTGCTCTCTTCCATGTGTCTGTAGCTACACACACATAGATGTAGTCTGCATCAATACAAATATCACCTTTGGTTCCGGTTGCATTCGCCGCTGCGGGAGTTTTGAATGTTGGAAGTTCAAGTGTATCTGTAGGGATATCAAGCTTGTCTTCGAGGGCAAGCAAAATATTTGCGATACCTTCGTCTTGCTCATCATTCGTAAAATCAACTACTGTGAGATGCTCATCCATAGCTGAGTCAGCTATTTCGATTTTTGCAATGAGTCCATCTGCTGTGATGTTTGGGTAAAGCTTCGCATCACGGGGGTCTGTCGGTGTTGAATCCATAATACATTCCTCCTTAAATTGTATTTACTTTCACGGGTGTTACCCCGTTTACTTTTAACATGGGTTAAACCCCATATATCTTTGCAGGTGTAATGTTGTATACTTTCGCAGGTGTGACTCCATAAATTTTATGTGCATACCCTGCAGGTACAAACGTAACAGTTGTAGTTTGAATTGCTGCCACGTTGTTGATTGTCAGAGTATTTGTGCTTGTGTTGTAGCTTCCATTACCTGATATAGAGCCAAACTCATATCCTGCTGTTGGATTAATTACCCAAGATACAGAACCGTTCCAGTTTACTACCTTTGTTGCAGGTGCTGTTACTGATCCATTTACTGCGGCTGCTGTTACGTTGTAGGTATCAATTACAAAGTTTACAGTTGAAGTCTGCTGTGCCTGAACATTTGTTATGGTTAGTACGTTGGCCGCCCATGACCCATTACCTGTAATGGAGCTGTAATGATAGTGTGCGTTTGGTGTTACCGGAAAAGTTACAGTTGCTCCTTGCGCTACGCTTTTTGTAGTTGGAGCGGTGACAACACCGTTGCTTGCTGCGGCAGTTACGTTATAATTAACTGGTAATGGGGTATAGTCTACTACTATCCATACTGCATCAAGAGACGCAGTGAAACCGTCTTCTTCACGATATGCTTGAACTTCTAGGACTAGGCCAGAAGTGGTATTAAGATTGATATTCGACAGAGACCACGTTCCGCAAGACGTATTCACTGTTTCATCGGTAGTTGGAGGAGTATAATCTACCAATAATGATCCGATTGCAGATGCTCCGAATCTAGGCTGCAATCCTAACTCCGCATAAGCAGCGGATGTACTTATTTTCCATTTAGCATATGCCGTAACACTATTAATTGTAGCACCAGCAGGAACAGCACACTGAAAGTTATAGAACTTTACTATGCTATTTGTATACAAGCCTGGTGCTACTGTGGCATACACTCCATTGTTAGAGTAAGCATTAGTAGGATTAGTCCACGCACTGGCTGTATACGATTGAGGGTACTTGGTTATTGTTGCCATAGTTTATCTCCCGTGTGCTTATATCTCTACTATTGCGTAATTAGGATAAAAGAATATTGTATCCGCATCAATTACATACCCAATGCATTGTCTCCATTTACCCACAGTTACAGGTGGAGTTTGTGTGATCAATCCTGCGGTAGCATCTGAAACCCATAATAGTCCAGAAAATCCTGATGCGGGAGTCCAGTTCCATGCTGTATTTCTTATGGGACCAAATGTGTGGATTTCTCTTTCACCGGTTCCGGTCTCATTACATATGGCAACACAAGGTAATGTCGCTACTGCATCTGCTTTAGCTTTGTTATAGCCTGTAGAGGACATGTACAAAGCATCTCCTACGGTGCACGACACAGCCATGGTACCTTTCATGGCTATGCCATCTTTGTCACCATTCACCATTTGAGATATTGTGGATATTAGTTTAAATCTGCCGAATGCAAAAAATCCACCTAGTATATTCATAGGTTACTCCTATCCGATTACTACGACTCTGTATTGTGCTGCGGTTGGAGCTGTTGCAAACAGGAGTGTTATGGTATTCACGCTGGTTATCTGGATATCACATTCCACAACATCATATGTCGAAGCGACCGTATGAAGCTGTACAATAACATCTGTTGAGTTCAAGTTGTGTGTTACAACGATTGAAGTCGCAGAATTATCACCTACGTTAGCTGCATATTTCTTAGGCGGTGTGTAACCAAGACCTGCTACGATATGAGCATTATCAAGAGCGTCAAGGAAAGCTGCCTGTTTGGTAGCATCTGAGGTGTTATCAACATTCCCAAGACCTACATGAGCTTTTGTTAAACCAGTAGGTGTACCGGTGAAGGCTGGGTTTGCAGCATTGGCTTTAAGATCAAGAGCAGTCTGCTGAGCTGTAGATACTGGCTTTGCAGAGTCAGCTGTGTTATCAACGCTGCCTAGGCCAACCATTGCTTTGGTGATACCGGCTACAGTCCCTGTGAATGTAGGGTTGGCTAATGGTGCTTTAAGTCCAAGGGCTGTTGCCATCGTTGTGGAAAAGTTTGCATCGTCTCCTAATGCTGCGGCCAATTCGTTTAAAGTATCAAGTGCAGCAGGAGATGTGTCAACAAGAGCCGCAATCGCCGCACTGATATCAGCTGCGGAAGCTTTAGCATTCCATGTGGTTTTCTCAGCATCAGTTACAAAACGATTTGTTGCGTCCTGTGAGATTATTGCCGGAGGATGGTTTGCAGGATGCGTATAGTTGTTAGCATTAGCTGCGATACCATCTAACTTATTCTTTAATGCTGTAGTGAATGCTTGCTCTATAGCATTTAATTCTGCTATGTTTGCATGAGCGTGTTTCTTAGTGATAGCATCATTCACAGCTGCAGAGAGGTTGTTATCTTCAAGGATGCCAGCAGATGCATTGATTTCTGTTACCATTTGTGCGCCAGTATATGTGCTACCTTGATTCGTCATATCCGTCCATGCTGAGCCATTCCATACATAGGTCTTATGATCTGTGCTATTATGATATGGCTGTCCTTCTACCGGAGTTGCTGGTGCGCCGGCTAGTGTGTGGAAACGCATGTTTTGAACTTCGTTTTTACCCATATCTAATGGGACTAAAATTCTTCTTGCCATTTAAATCACTCCTTTTTTAATTGAAGAATGCTCGCCCTGAGAAGGCGGCACTGAACTGTATCCTTACTACATCTAGTGAAAGGTAAGTTATCTCACCCATTACTACACTGTCACCACTATCTACAACAGTTACACTAGGGTATCTGTTGAGATTGTGGGTAACTTGCCAGGTTGCTGAAGGAACTTGCTGGGCAAATATAAACGGTTCGATATCTCTACCGTCTCGTCCAGGATCGCCCTTTTCACCCCTAGGACCTTGTTCTCCAGGTGGTCCTGCAACTGGTATCAATTGTGATTCGATATGGGGGCCTTCACAAACCTCAATGACTATCTCTGTAGTAGAGCATTCTGTTTCGGCGATATCATCGCAATAATACTCAGCTTCGCAAGTATCGCCGTCTGCGAAAAAACCCTGCCCACCTACGGAAAATTCTGAAGGTATTTGCATTGTGTAATCCCTCTGCATAAGGAAAAGGGCTTGAGCATACTCCTTCTGAAGTATAGGTGCTGACATAGCTCCTTCTTCGTCTACTACATAAAATTTATAAGCTGCTCCAACGAGCACAACTGATCTTATATATTTATCTATGAAGAAGTCGTAGTTTGGGTATACATGTGCTCCTTCAACAGGAGGTTCTGAGACTGGGTAGGCTTCTTCTGTAAAATCTGAAAATGCTGGGAAACAGGAATTCATGGCTGTGTTGATATCATCGATAACTGCGTCGAGGTAAGGCAACATAGCAGTATACATCAGCTGTTCACCAGCTAACTTGCTATTGACTCCTATTACTATATTATTTAAAAGCATATTGTCACCTCATAAAACAATATTCATCTTTCTGGTATACCCGTCGAGGATAAGCTTGTTAGGTTTTATTGCAGTTGGTTTGTACATCTTTCGTTCTGCGTAATCTTCGTTTTCCACCCAGCTTGTTCCTACAAGGATTGCAACATGTTTGGTATCTAGTGTTTTGTGTGCAGCATTATAGGTAGGTTTATTGATGAACTTCCCTATGGGTTGATGGTTATGCCCTGAGATGATTCCGTCTAGATTCTCATAGGCACTTATAAAAGCTTCAACCTTTGCTACATTGCTTGTGCCGTGGGTCCCGCAGATAACATAGTTGACATACTGATCTGCGTGATAGTCATATTTTCCAAACGATAATTTAAGGAAACCTAGGCCGCCAAGATACCTACCCTCAAGACCAAGCTGTTCCATAATCTCTTGGGTAATGTGTAGGTCTACTTCTTTAGCTGAGCGATCTTCATGGTTACCGTCCGCTGCTGCTACAATTCTGCCTTCTGCAGCTAGGGGCTTTAACATTTCAATCATTTCTTTTTTCTGTACGCTGGGCGTAATTACTTCTTGATATACATTGGTCTTGCTACTTTTTACGCCATTATTGATTAAGTCACCTACAAGGAAAAAATGTGCATGTTTATCTTTTAAGAGAAATTTGATATAATCTTTAAACAGTGGGGTATTGCTTCCTCGGGCTCCATGATGCACATCTACTATGGGATGTAAGTCTACATAATCAAGTGAACGGCTAAGCTTCACTTCGATTAGCGAGCTCAATAAGTGTACCTCCTAAATAAAGATAGGGCGGGATTTTACTCCCGCCCTTTGTCTTTAAAAAAGTTTTAGTTCTCCGGGAGCACTCTCGAAGTTAGATTTGATATTTGCCATTCTATTCTGTTTTGTGATAGTGGCATCTATCGCCAATCTCTTCGATACTATATCATCTGCGAATGTCTGAGGCACCATCTGAGTACTACCGTCTACCGAAAAGGAAACGTGGATACCGTTGATATAAACCGTCATAACATTACCAAGATAAGGTCTATACATAGGTGAGAGGTACATTGGTACTAATGGCTCTTCCCTGTATATCTTCAACAATTCTTTGCGCCTGTTTTGGGCGAGTGCTACCTGACTGTTGAAGACTTTTACTGCATCTTTGGACGTAGCGATTGCTGCTTCCAGAACCGCTACGTTTTGAGCTTTTGCTGCTGGCATGGAATTTCCTCCTTTAGATTATATTACGTTGACCTGTGTAGGAACGCAGATATAATCAACAACAGCTTCAAGCCTGGTGCAACCAAACCCTACTGAATTTATTTTGAATCCGATGGACTGTCTCTGATCGATAGGATCGAGAACACCGGTGGAACCCTTAGCTTTGACATACATCTTGGTCTGACCTTCCCCTGTGAGGCCGGTACGAACAAGAGCGTCTTTGCCTATGACGAGGACGTGCTGAGCTTTGAACTCGAACCAGTCATTCTCGCCAGGGAGGACATTAGCGGCATTCCATGCATCCAAATCCCATACCTTCTGGTTAGGAATATAGGAAGCGTCATCGCCGGTTCTACCATCTTTGACCCAACCGTTGACAGTCGAAACTACAGGAACTGGACCTATCGTCGCGTCTTCTGCTATATCAGCATAGTCATAGTCTGTGTCGGGGAGGATGCTTACACGATACATTCTTTTGGTCGGTTTCGCTGCGGTCACATAATCAGATGCGGTCGGAACGAGCATGTGCTCATAGAACTCCATGTCGAACATAGGGACAAGCATTCCATCGTCATACATGGTCTTCGTGGTGTTGTTGAAGGTCATGTATTTTTCAACTATCGGATCGGCGATCATGTCATAGTAAAACTCCGGAGAGCCTATTACATGGTATCTACCGTTGCTTCTCGGTTTTACGAGAGCTTTCTTCAGAGACAATACGATCAACCTGAGGTCAACCATATTAGGAACTGAAGCAGGAGTCAAAGCTGCGAAGTTTGCAGCGCCATTAGCGTAGTATTTCTGAGCGATGGAGAACAGGGTCTCTCTGGCAAGCAGATCGAGAGTTTCCATAGCAACGAGAGAATACTCTTTGCTGTAATGGGCCACTATCGGGTCAACTGCGGCGAAGTCCACTTTGTCAGTGAATTCCATGTAGCGACCGTACTGGAAGGCGTTCATTTCATACTTCTCAACCGAACCTTTATCAGACTTAGGCGGGATGCCTTCATCTAACGGTACAGTGTGAGCTTGCAATGGAGCCCATCTACGAACTTGCAGTTTGTCAGCTTTCTCCTGGATAGGCATCTCATCTGCGAGTCTGAAGTATATATACTGAGATGCGTCATACCTGATAGTGTCCAAAAGCTGCTTCGAATAAAACAGTTCGGGATTGATTACGCCGACTCCGGCGTTGTTGGCCATTTCGATATAGGTTGCTATATCTGCGGTTGCATTTAACATCAATGCCATAAAGTTCACGCTCCTTTAAAATTATTTGCCTCCACTTAAGAAGGCTTCAAGTTCTCTTTGTGTGTTAATCTTTGCCGGGTCTCCGCTACCCTTTCCATCTTTTGAGGATGGTGTAGTGCCATGGTCTCTTGCGGTCTTAGCTCTTTCCTGCTCCGCTCTCACTCCATCGTCGTAGGCTTTTTGTTTTAATGCTTCGAAGTTCTGAAGCTTATAAACAGCTACTACATCAACGGGGGTTTCGAACGGATTTACTCCATGAGCTACTAACGTATCGGCAAAAGCGTTAAGGGCTGTGTCGTCCAAGCCAAAGGTTTCTTTAACCTTCTGAAATCCTACCAAGGCGTTCTGGCGAATCTCCTTAAGACTTGCTTCCTGTTGGTACTGTTTCAACTGCTGCATTTCTTTCAAGAACTCCGGAGGCAGATTTTGCTGTTTCGCTTGCGCGGCTATAATCTGAGCCTGGATAGCCTCTTGTATTTTTGCAGGATCGTCCACATTAGTTATACCTAAGACCTCTGCGACACCTTTAAGTGTTTTCTCCAACTGACTTTTCTGTATTCGCATCTGAGCAAAGGCTTCTGCGGCTTTGTTGTCTACAGGTTTTTCAACCGGTGTAGCTACAGGTGTGGTTACAGGTGTGGTTTCAGTTGGGGGAGTTTCTGTTGGTGTGGTTTCCGGTGTTACTACCGGTGGTGTGTCCTCGATTGGTGCCGGTGTACTTATACCGAATTCTGCGAGGAAGTCTACATTGCTGATTGCTGGATCGTCTAATGTCATATCTACCTTTTGATCTCCTTTCTGTATATACAGGCGAATATATACGGAGTGGCAAGATTTACACACAATTAGAGGTTTGCGGAACCTTATGTCTTGCTACTTTCATTGTAATGCATAAATATACAACTGTCAATATATTCCTGTATATTTATGCAAAATAAATGTATAAGTATACATGTGCATAAAAAGACCCACTTTCGTGGGCCAATTATAGGGGGAAAATGAGGAGGTAAGCATATTAAATTGGCATTGGCATTCCTGGGTTCGGCATCGGTGCGCCGCCTCCCGTTGGAGCTCCACCCATAGGAGTACCACCCATAGGCATCCCTCCCGGAGCGACACCGGGTACTGGGCCTGTTTGTGGGGGCATTCCCATCTGGGTTTCTTTCAGAGAGTTAGCTGTTGCCAAGATAGCATCGTCCGGGGTCATACCTTGCTTAACAAGATTAGCATACTGGAACAATACTTGAGATACTTGCTCTGTTGCGTCAGTAAGTCTTTGCATACCCATACGCTCAAGCATGAACTCTTTATTAGGAAGGTCTTGCATAGAGAGCCACTCTTCTTCATTAATAAGCTGGATAGAGCTACCTTCCTGTTTATATTGCATCTGTTTCTCCATGAGCATATCAGCTTTAGCAGCAATACGCTGTTTAGAATTAGGAAGCTCAGAGGATACATCGATACGATAGTTAAACAAGGTCTTATTATCAATGTGTGGGAAGTCTACTTCAGAGGTCAACCATTCTGTAGCATTGGGCTTCTGGTAGAAGTACTTCCTCTTGGGGGAATGTTTAATGAAGTTTGCCATGACTAACTGGGTAAGCTTCATACAGTAGTTCTGGTAGAGTAAGATTTTAGGCGTGTCAATTGTGGTTACACGATTGAGCATCTCTTCAGTACCACCTGTGGTAATGATAGACCCTGTATCTCTACCTGTATATTTGCGATCAACACCGGTGATCCGCTCAGAGGCATACTGGAGGGTTTGCTTAAGAGCGGTTAGGGCTACCGGCGTATCTGGAAACTGGTGATAGTAAACAGCTTTGTTTGCATCTCCGGAAACTACGAAGGTTTTATTTGCTTCATCACCGTGGTCAACAAACGATTTGATGTTGATCCCGGATTGCTGGTTGATAAACTTCGGAGGGTTCTGGTTCTTATACATATTAGTAAAGGCCAGAGAATCTATGATGTTTGTTACGATAACGTTTGAAAGTATCTTAGCAGGTTCTGATGTTCCGATTAAGGCACCCGCCGGATCATTACAGTATAACTCTGCAAAAGGGTAGGAGCTGGGGTAGATATCGTGTTTAGTAGCAAGAATCTCTTCAAAGTTAACTGTATGAATCTCATGGAACTTATTGCCTTCTTTGATCCAGAATACACACCATAGGTAGTAATCTTTTGCAGCTCCCATAGGAGGAGCTATTGCAAGGTTCGGCACTGAGATACATGGGGTATCTTTATGCTTAGCTGCATAAGCTGCAAAGGTATCTTTGTAAAGTGGGTTTTCCTCAAAGACCGATTTATGATACCAGTCATAGGTGCAACAGTAACCGGCTGAATCAAGGTCTGTGGAGAACGGATCACGCATGAACTTCATTGGGTCTACGTTCTTAACCGTTACGTTACCCTGATAGAAGCCATCTCCGGAACCGGCGGTAAGCTCATCATTCCAACCTACCTGGGTAAGCCCGAGGTTTAAGAGCGCAGCCCGGTCGCCGGCTTTGAACTGATACATACCTATCTTAGATAGATTCCAGATTTGTTCTCTGGCAATGTTTAGGTTCATTACGATAGACTTATCCTTCTCGGATGTGGGCTGGATATCTGCGGACTTCATTATAGTATATATAGAAGCAACTAAGTTACTCTTTACATACGCAATGTCGTTGGTATCCGGGAGCAGTTGGTACTTAGGAAAAGACTGTTTGACAGCTTTCCAGAAATCACCTCTGTCCATCATATCAAGGAGTCGCATCTTCTTATGCTCAGGACCGTAGTACTGAAGCATGATGTCCCAATACTCTTTAAGCTTGGCTATAGTTGGGAGCTTATTCTCCTTGCTGTCTTTGTCCTGCTTCTTGGTTTGTTCTAACAGCGCCATCTACATTCACTCCAATCATATCGTAATATCCTGCTAGTATATTATTAAAGTCTGCTTCAGGGGTTTGGTCTGTATCTTGCGGAGTTGTTTTAGCTACTATCTGGGGCTGTTCATACTTATGGGAAATCTCAATCTTGAAGGTCTTGTTAAAGGCCATTCCAATTGCTACCATTGCTAGGCATACTGCTATGATGATATCCATTATTCATTACCTCGATAAGTCATGTTAGGTTCGGCTGCACCAGATATCAATCTGTTATATACGATATCTGCTTGCATGATCTTGATCTTTAATTCTTTAATATTAAGTTCCTCTGCAAGGGCACATGGGTCATCTTGTTTGGGGTTAACTTTAGGTGAGATTTTTTCATGGAGTCTATCGTTAGCCTCTCTAAGAAACCTGATTTCTCTATCTCTGTCATCAATTACACTTAATAAAAATTTCTCTCTGACTTTGTCTCTCATGTTAATTCTCCTTTAGAATTCATAATCAACTACGACTCTATCATTGTCCCGGTCTGGTTCGTCGAACAATGTTAGGACGCGATACTCCTCTTCGATATCTAGTTCTTCATAGGTCTCACTGATCTTCCTACCACCTGAGTACGCCCCATGTATCAGATTACGAGGATCAGCGGGAAGTTCCATTGTCATCCACTCCAGACAGTTGATGCAGTGGTTGTTCTTATCTACGGGCTTATCAGAGAACCCGTCATTAATATCTGATTGACTTGCAAATTTGTAACTCTTTAGTTCCTTTACAAGAACCGGGCAGGTCTCCCCATATATCCGTATCTTGCCTGATTCAAGATAGGTATTGAGGCGGTATATCCTTGCATCTAGGTTGATATGCCCTGGTTTAAAGACCAACCCGTAGTCTATGAAGTGATCTGCCAGGGTTTTCTTGTCATAATCCCGCTTAGGTGCGGATTTTGGGTCTATTAATGGCTGACATACCCAGTTACCCGGGGGGATATCCTTGGCTCCCTCGTGAAATAGCTTAGCTAGTTCTTCAACTGACTTGTTATTTGTAACGATTTCCTTATATATAACAAGGAGGTTCTCTTTTTCGTCTATTGCCCCGAAGAGGAAGACCGAATTATCTGCAAGACCGTAGTCAAAGGCCACTATCCTACGCCATCTCTTCTCAGGCTCCTGGGCTTTTACCACATATTTCATAGCACTGGGGTAAATCAACCCCTCTGCGTATAGGAAGCTACCGTGTATGAACTTATTTATCCACCATGCCGGCCTATTTTTCTTAAGAGAGTCTAGGAAGTTAGGTGGAAGGTACTGATTAGCGTCTGATGCTGTGATATGGCTTGAGATATCTTTATCTCGTTCTGTTTCTAAGATTGCGAACTTGTCTAAGACCTTACCATGTTTGTGTATTTCGTCGGAGTAGTCCAGTAAATCTGTTTTAATCCAACCCGGGTCCGGATTTGACTCCGAAATTCCCTTACACCAGTCATGGTCTATGACCGGAACGAGCTCACCTTCTGTAGTCTTATGATAAACGATATCGCCATTTTCATCTAAGAGCGGTGTAGTAGCAGCTAAAGACCTGAGACGAGCTTTTAACTGGATGTAGGCTTCCGGTTTGATTTCAGAAGCCTCTACCGCAACCCACATGCTTAGCGTATATGACCGGATTTTACCGGCATCATCAAACGGACGGTACATTACCCTATGCCCATTAACGAAATTCACATGTTGCTTTTGAGCTGACCAGTCGGCTATGAACTCTTCAGGTATGTCTGCCTCTATATCCCGTTTAATAGTAGCCTCATACTGTGACGCAACGTTCGCGCCTATTAGGGTATTACCCTTGGGCGTAAGGAAAATGTGTTTGAAGACCTCTTCCCGGGATGTGTAGGTTTTGCCTGAGCCATAACCGCCAAAGTTACCTACTATGCGATGTGGGTCACGGTGAACGGCTGCCTGATGAGCCTGAGGTACATAGGTATTGATGTAGGTATTACATCTTGTACACTCACGCCAAAACTCTGACGGTGCTCCTGAGTGAGACTTCGAGATTTCAGTTACCGACCCGCAACGTGGGCAGTGGGTGAAATCACGACGTAGCTTTTTGGTTTCTAAGCTTGTCGGAGTTTCTCTTGATAATGGCATTCTCTGCCTCCAATATTGCGTCTACTGTGAGGTGAGGACGCATTTCAATTTCAGGTGCGAACATGTTTAAGGTAGAAGATGCTACGGCGTTGTATTTATCATAGAGGTCTTCTTTAACCTCAACCTTCGCTTCTTCCGGGGCATTCTTTACAATGGATAGCATTGCGGTAAGGATTGCGATATTGGTAGCTTCAAGAAACTCCGTAAAAGTAATCGGGTTTTTGTGAGATACCTTCACAAGATTATCCTTAATATTAAAGTAAATTTGGTTGTCTTTTATGTTTGACATTTTGATCGTACCCCCATGGAATTATTTTAGCATAATTTTCCAGAAAAGACAATAGGCTCATTTAAATTTCAACTTTATCATTTTAAAAAATTTGATCAAATTGTTTAGGGGGAAGGGGAGGTAAGTTTAGGAAGGAGGTATTTTTATTTGTTTACTAGAAAAATTAAAAGAAGAAGAGATTCTTAATATATTATATATATCGTATATACCTTTATGAGCAAATTTTAAACCCTACCCCCTACCTTACTGCACACAGTAGTGTTTAAGTTTGTATCTAATACACAGGAGGCAATACAATGAACAGCAACATGACAAGGTACTTGGCAAGACTACTCACAGGTAAGACAACAGCCAGCTTCACAGTACTAGACGAGTACGAAGTGTACAGAGGCACAACCGGATGGACCATCAGAGACATGGACCTAGACATGGTAGTAACACACGGACTCAGATCAGACGAAGTAGTTAAGTTCTTCAACTCACTGGCAGCATAACACACAAAGGAGGCAACATCATGTACGAGAACGGGAACATCATAGTAGTATTCATTCTAATTGGACTTTTGTATCTTAAGTCAAGAAACATCCGGAGAATTAGGTAGGCACATAGGGTGCTCGTATTACACTCATTGAAAGGAGTGATGCTTATGTCCTGATATACCGTAGTATAAATTACCGGTAGTTAACTAAATCACACAGGAGGAATAAACCATGTACGTTGTAAAACACGTTAGTGGAATCCTGGAGTCTGACTCAATATGGTTCATTAATATGTTCATGTTGAAGAAGAAGAGTGCTGTAGGAGCAAAAGTTGTGTATGACCTTAAAGAAGAACTACAGGCATATACAGACTCAGCACCAAGTCTCATTAGAGTATACGCAGTATCCAGTGTTGCCCAAAGCTTCACAGGAGTACTAGGTATGTTCAGTGCTCGTGGCACAGCTATTGAGATGATCTCACCAGACAACAGAAGATTCCGGATTGAAAACAAGTATCCTAAAGATTGGTTAGGGTACTATTATGCACCATTTGCACTGGAAGATTTCCCTGATTGGGACGGTTGTACGAATCCTCAACTCATAGACCTCGTTAAGAACTATAACGATTATATGCGTAGTGTTGTATTCAATCAGCCTAAAGATTGGGGATATCTAGAGAAGTTCTATAGGTTATTCGTGTTAAAATGCAGGGAAATAGGCATAACAACCTCAACACCCAGCGCGAAAGTCAACACGGAAATCTATTACAACGATATCTACGAGCGAGACATTGCAGCTAAAACATTCCTTGATCCAATATCAGGCAGAACCACTTATCTAACACCGGCAGAAATAGCAGAACTCAGAGATAATGGCCCTGTCTATGAGAGGAATTACCCTATGTTGGCTAGAAAACTTAGCTTCTGGAAGACCCGTAGTGGATGTGCTCAATTCAGTGAGAGGTTATTCGGATTCGATAAGGATCATGCAGCCTCTGCTCAATTCTATGCTTATTCATCAGAACGTTACAAAGACTCCAAGCAGAAAAGAGCGGAAGCAAGAGATAACCAGGAACGAAATGCGCTCTATGCAGCAAGCATTAAGCGAATATTTAAGGACGAAGACCAACCCGATAACTTCTATATTCCAGCCGTCTTTAAATTAGAGTCTAGACCAGAGGTAGTAGAGCCGTCTGAAGGTATGTTGTTAGACACTTATGAAGAATATTCATGGTTCACTCAACACACCGGAGCTGTTCTATTAGAGACCACGGAAGGTCAAAGCTATGTAGAAACAGAAGAAGACTTGTTCAACTGTGACTACAAGAGATGCCCTGAATGTGGCTCAGTCTACAAGATAACCGAGGGTTGCTATGATACAGAGTATGACATATATCATGAGTACCCAGTCCAGTTTGTGAACTACGAAGATGCACTATCAGCGGCTGACGAAAAACAGCTAGCAAAACTAATGGGAAAAAGGAGATATACAGATGGCGATTAAAGACACACAAAAAGCTAAGTTGGATTCACTGGTTGCCGATTACAAAATAACCGTGGACTTCGACAAAATTACAACTGCTCCCAAGGCAGATGCTAAGATCATTGAGATTTTAGATGCAATCATATCCGGTAAGGTCAGAACCAGGGCTCAGGCAGCTGTAGATGCTAAAGGACTAACCGAAGTCTATGGCAACGCTTGGAAACTTCTGGAGACAGGAGATTACACCGCGCTCTGCATACTCACTAACGGCTCAGTCAATAAGTACGGCGAAGCAGTTATGGGTAGAGGCATTGCCTACGAAGCTACCTGGAAGATACAGGGCATTCAAGCTATACTCGGTGCTAAGATCAAAGAGTCTGGTCACATTGTCAGGCCTATCTGCAAGTACAAGGATAAGATGTTGGTATCCTTCCCGACTAAGATCACCTGGAATACCGATGCCGATCTCGATCTCATCAAGAGGTCCTGCGTACAACTCATGGAGAAGCTTACACCGACTTCAAAAGTGTTGCTTCCCAGACCTGGATGCGGTAATGGCAAGCTCGATTGGGCTATTGTCAAAGAAGCTATCAAACCGTTATTAGATAGCAGAGTCACCATAGTGGCTTACGAGAAAGACCAGCCGGTAGTTATAGGCTAAATTAAAATCACTGGCAGAGTGAGAGGGACTCCACATCCCTCTCTATGTGGTGGTTATAGGAGGTATCATGCACATCTTATTACTAATCTTATTTCTTTTCTATCGCAGCTGTTGCAGTCGCACAGGCGACAAGCACACTACAATTTGTTAAAATTTACCATTTATACTTACAGTATATATCTATATATTATATATATTATATTATATTATTATTTATATATTTATTAATATTATTATGTATATTTATACATTTTCATTTTTTTCAAATTTGTGTTTTTTTTAAAATTTTTTTTTGGACTCTTCAAAATAGACTACTTTATTTCTCCCAAGTAGAACAAAAACTTTCACTTTGGTAGAACAAAAACGTTCTCACATCAAAATATGCCTTGAGAAAGAAATTATTCTACCACGGGGAACAAAAACTTTCTACTTTGGGGAACAAAAAGTAGTAACTTTTGACTGTTTCAAAAATTACAAAATCAAAAATCGGCCTTTTTACCCTTATGTATAAACGATGCATAGACTGTATATTTATACATTTTAATAAAAAGTATTTATTATTTGTGTTATAAAAATATTTTGAGAGGAGTATCGCTATCATGGTTAGTACTTTCTATAATCCAGTTTTAGGCAAAGTCTCTAAAGTCAACAACACACAATCAGAAGTCCTCATCACCTTGGACGGAGACACCGAAGTTTATGTAGTCTCTATTCCAAAAACAAAACGTTATCCCTTTATCAGAGGTATGACTGAGATCGAACTTCAACTCGGTTGCTCATTCGCCTTTGACATCGAACCATCACCAATGCTAGAGTTTCTTCAGAGCAAAAAGCCAACCCTGCTGCTGAGGTCTCCATTCATTAACCTTGTATCATCCAGATCGTACTGATTCCGCTTTGAAATAAAAAGTAGTTATAGTTTGTGTATAAAAAATATTTGTGTAGCGTTTCGACGCAGAAATGGAGTGTATCATGGCTTTAACAAATCAGGAATTGATGGCAGCTTTTCGTAAACCGGTAGCACCAGACCTGCAGGAGGGTGTGTACAATGCAACAATCAAAGGCATTGAGTGCCCAGCAGCCGATGCAGCAGATCAGAAAATTGTAGTATTGCTTGAGCTTGAAGGCGGCAGAGTCGTTCGCAAGTTCATGTCATCCGAGAAAAACTTCGAAGTCGCAGGGGCTCAACTCAAAAGACAGTTCGGCCTTGGTGACAGAGCAGACCTCGGATTCGCAGACGTAGCTTACGAATGCATGGCCAAATTCGACAAGAAGGGCAAAGAAATCAAGCCCGCAGCACCGGTCAAAGTATTCGTATCCTTCGCAGATAACCCGGGAGGCGACCGTCCTTTTCCAAACTTCGATTTCGAAAAGACAGCCCCGCGTAAAGCAACAACCGGCACAGTACAAGCTGTCGCAGCTGCTGATGACGAGAAGATCGCATAATTAACTATTCCTTCCTATCTCTTGGGGAGTTCCGAGTTCAGACTCTGGAGCTTCCCTTTTTTTGCCACGCCCATAAGACCAAGTTCAATTAATGACCCAAGATCAAAGATCAAACTACAAAATACCGGTGATCCCCCTAGATCGATCTACGATCTTTTTTTTTAATATTTGCCCGGAGGACGTGCATTACCCTCATTATAATACATAAACTTATATACAATATATGCCAAAATTGGTATAATTAAAAAATAGTTTAAAGTTGTGTTTATAAAAAATAATATAGGAGGTACTGTCTATGTCTAGACCCAAGTGGTGTGTACTCATCCCAAGCAAGGTGCCTAATCCTTACACAACTGCTCACTCAAAGAAACAACATCATATGCATGAGCTTATTGTTCAACAGCATAACTTTGAGCAACTCACATTTTTACATAGGTACATTGAGATCATGCGTTACACTAAGACAGGGGGATAAAATGGTTAACCCAGAAGATTTACTATGTGCAATGATTGTTATGTTCGTTATCGGAATGTTTGTAGGAAGCTTAATAGCTTACCTCGACTATAAAAACTTAAGGAGGAAACAGAAATGAAACTGTTCAACATCTTCAAGAAGAAACGCAAGGTAGTCCGACATTACAGTGCAACAAAAGAAGGTAAAGCAATCTTCTTAGCATCTCACCCTACATACAACCCCAAAGATGTTAAGATCAAACCTTATCCTGCACGACCTGTTAAAACCCGCGAACAAAAACTCATCAACATCGCCCGCTCAAAGAATATACTGAAAGCTCTTAAAGCAAGATGATTCAGTATTGTGCCTCCTGTCACAAAAAGTTTATGCGGGATGCGGCTAAGCCTCTTAATAAAGTATATGTTTCATACGTTACTGAGAGGCTTCGGCCTTTTTGGAATCACAACGATATCATTTTATATTTCTGCAGTACATGCTTTGCAAAATTTATCCCAACGAAGGAGATGCGAGATAATGAAATATGTTAGAATAGCAGCACAACTTTTTATCTTTACAATGGCAATTTACTTTTACTTCCTAGCCTTTACATACAATAACTTCTGGTCCTGCATTGCTACGATATTTATAGCCTGTGCGTTAATGTGTTTTCTCGGGGTCACGTTAGAGTATCAACTAAATCATGAGGAGGAAGATGATGACAAAAGCTGATAATGCCTGGGTGATAGCTGATACACACTTCGGGCATAAGAACATTATAGATTATGCAGATCGTCCATTTAAAGATGTACAAGAAATGAATGATGAAATGATCTACAGATGGAACAAAACTGTACTACCCGGTGACCAAATCTATATCCTAGGTGACTTTGCATTAACTGATAAAGCAACCTTAGAGAACATCTTAGGTGTATTGAACGGTCGTAAGTTCCTAATCGTGGGGAATCATGATAAAGGTATTCATCAAAAACTATGGTTTAGTATGGGAATAGAACTTATCAGTCCCTTTCCTATTATAATAGATCAGTTCTTTATTCTTTCTCATGAGCCTATGTATATTAACAATCATATGCCTTATGCTAATATCTATGGCCATGTACACAGTGATGCAACTTATAAAGATGTAACCAAACAATCATTCTGTGCATGTGTCGAACGTATCAACTATACACCTATATGTTTGGGAGAAATTAAACGAAGAATGGAGAAAGCTGATGAAAGCAACTAAAGCAATACTGTTCGCAGCAAATACTGCTCGTGAAATCAATACTCACATTGAAGAGTATCTCAAAACTAACCCAACATATTGTATTATATCAGCCACAACAATCTGTACAGCTAATCAATACAAAGGTGAGTATTATGTCTGCACCTGTATTGTAGAAAAGGAACAATGATATGACATCATTTCATTTTACTATGGATTTACCAACCCCAACGATCCGAACATTTATGGACGATAATGGCAGAGTTTATCTAAACAAAGATATCCGTCATGCTATGGACTTATTCCCAGGAGTTCAATTTGAAATACAGACCACACCAGATACAATTACTCTGAAGATAATCAAGCCAAAGGAGAAATAATATGCGTGGTAAAGTTATCGAAGTAGACATACATCATGATATAATTCTTATTCGTGTGCAAAAAAGTGATGCCATACATTTATTAGAATGTTACTCAAGCTACGGTAACGGACCAGAATATGCCTACAATTTAACAAAATTTAATGAACAATTAAACACAAGGTACGAGAGTTTATGGGAACTATTAAAGACATGCCCCACCTTAACATTTGATAGCCCATTTATTCAACAACTCTATTAAAAAACCGGCCCCCTGAAAATTTAAACAAATAACAGGCTTGACCGGTCTTGACAACACTTTTCTAGTATAATATAATTATTCTACCCCAACAACAGTAAATTATACCTATAAAGTAAAAAATAGTTATATATAGTGTAAAATAAAAATAATAAAGGAGTTGATGCCATTGATGGATCAAGAAACCTTCGAACGCCTCATTGTTAAGTATCGAACCAATGATGAACTTCGAAGAACTACTATCGACGCTATCGCCAGTGCATTGTTGGAGAAGCCGGACTTAAGCACAGAGAACGAAGAAATAATAGGTGAACTGCAAGAAATCGTTGAGAAAATATTACATCTTTATGGTGCATTTATGCTCAAGTGGGTAGCTTCACTGCCGGACCCAACACCTGAACCAAAATTGCCTGACCCAATCAAATTACGTCGAGTAGAAACGGTCCAAACGATTATGTGTAAATACGATGAAGTGACTGATACCGTAACAATCTTAGGTGACGAAGGCACAGTGCCTAAAGAAACAATTGAAATGATTCTGGAGGCAAAAGGCCTTAACAAAAACACTCGTGTAAAGTTTGTACCAAACAAGAAACATTAAAATAAAAAATAGTTATATATAGTGTTAAAATAAATATAATTAGGGATACCCTATTTATAAATAAGAAAGAGGAGAGATTATCATGTCAAAAATCAAAACACTGGGAGACGCAATGGTTCTCACCAGCACAGTCAAGCTCGAGGACATCATGCAGCTTGCGAAGTACAATCCAAAAGCCTTGGTTATAGTGGAGCCTAAAACTGAGGACGAAATCTTCAGAATAACACCAAGCTTCAAACCATCCTTCGGAAAAGCCGGCGCAGCATTTAACACTGCAAACGCAGATGGTTTTGCTGAAATGACGATCCTACTTCCTGCAGGTTTATCCAACGAAGAGAAACTGACTTGGATCAAGGAATGCTATGGCGTAGGCTTACTCGAACTGAATAAGATCGAGACAACTATCGCAAGTGCAGTCGCCGAACTGAACGGTAAGTTCGACACCATGACCGAAAGCATCACCATCGGCTAAATCCCATCAAAGCCCGGACAAGGTTGCGAATCAATACAGGGCGTTGATAATACAATCGTAACCTTTTAACTTTTCAACAAACCTGAGGAGGTTTACACATGATTTCAGTAACAGTTGGTAGTGGACTGAGCAGAAAAGCATATTCAGTTGATCCAGAAAGAACTCTCAAGTCAGTCCTTGATGAGCATCAGATCAATTATTCAGTAGCACCGGTTCATCTTGACGGTTCGTCAGTTTCATCCGCAGAACTTAACAAAACATTCACGGAAATGGGAGTCGTAGATAGCTGCTACCTTATCGCTGTCGTAAAGAGCGACAACGCCTAATCTCTCAACAAGGGGCATCATACAGAGTATGGTGTCCTTTTTTTTTAAACTTTAGAAAGGAGTAAAGTTATGTTTGTAAATGGTTCATATACTTGCGAGGGTTATAGCCTAGACCCACGCTTAGAAAAACTCAAAAGAGATTTATCAGAATGGCTAGATGTAGGTACACAATCTTTTAAATATCGCAGCAGTACTAAAGAATCTAGCAGATGTGTCATAGACAATCCGGCACGAGTAATGATGAGCTTAATTAATTATTACAGAAACGACCTAGTTGGTGTAGATAACACAATAACTATCGAACATAATGTAGTAGAATACCCACCTAGTCACACAACTTACCAATATGATTGGCAAATAAATCCACCTGTAGGCTTTACACCAAACAGACGTTCAAGCCCAACTAACAATGTTATTAAATTTGTACATGTCGCTAAATCATCAATTGGCATGTTTCAAAAATTTGATGAATATTTTGCAGATGAAAAGCATATCTCAACCGGGCTACAAACCAGCTCTCAACATCGTATCCGTGTATATAAACCCCTGGCGTGGGGAAGTCATGCCCTCCTTGTGGTGACTAACACCTATACCTGGGAGTTATACAGGCAAGTGGTTGCTCTTCTTCCTTTAATATTCCCTGACTTACTAGGAGATAAATTCGAAGAAGTCAAAGAAATATTTGAAGCTTATGGTGCATCTGACTTTGGTAAATGGATTGATGGTATCAATACATGGATTACTTCCAGAGACTTAGTATCCTATTATAAAAGAGCATTATTAATCAAATGCTTTCAAAGCACTCAGGAGCGTAGGATCAGAATATACACAGATAGTGAAGTTGCTGCTCAACGTAAAATAAGAGAATATGAAGACACACTCCGAGGACTTCAAAACAACTTACGAGACCTTCAATATACCCTTCTTGGCATCAGGGCTACTCCAGCACAAGACAACGAAGAAGTTGTAAATTACATCTTAAATCATAAACATATTACAGCTGCAGAGAAAATCGACTCAATAATTATACTAGATATTGAAACCCCTCTAGAATACTGGGACGATGAACCTTTAAATATGTACTTTAAAAATCCACAATCAAGTTTAAACACAATACCCCAACTTGGTTGGATATTCAAAAAGATATTTAAAGAACGAGTGTTAAAAATACAAACTCATACCCGAGTTCATATCGATCTCTCTACCAATAAAATCAACGCAGAGTCTTGGTCACATGTTGAAACTTCCCAATTTGACTATAATGCTATAATGCAACCACATTTAATGCGCTATAATTGCTGGGGAAATAACAGAATTAACATTGAAAGACTATTAACTTCAGGTGATTACATCGAAGCAATTGAACAAATTCTTGCAGCCTGTAAAAATTTAAATTTCGTAGACTCAACTGTTGTAAGTCATCTTATAAGCACAATAAACAACACATATCTTGTAAACCCATTTGTCTTTGATCCGGCCTCAAAAGAATGGTACAATAAAGAACAACTTTATACACTATATAAACAAGAAAAAGAGGAGAAGAAAGCACATGAAGCCAATCAAGCTAACCCCGGAACTTCAAGCCCAACTAATGAAACAGTTCGAAGAGTTCCTGATAACGGAGAGAATGCAGTCGGACAAACTGAAGTTCGAAACGACCCTGACCTCTACTAAAGACACACAAATCATACGACCACTAATTAAATTTACTGCTACAGCTTATCTGAAGATGACAAATCTGATGATGACCACAGCTACAGAAATTGGTTGGCATGGTACAATCATCCGAGAGGATAGTGTCTACACCGTCACAGATATCTTCATGTATCCACAAATTGTTACAGCAGCAACCGTAGAAACTGATGAGGCTGACTATGTAAAATGGTGTATGGAACTTCCTGATGATGTTATTAATTCTCTACGCTTTCACGGACATAGCCACGTTAATATGGCTGTAAATCCATCCGGAATAGACAATACATTTTACGGTAAACTCTTACAACAAATCCCTGAGGATGATTTCTATATCTTTATGATTAGGAATAAATTAGGTTCTGTAAACGTATGGTTATATGACCTAGCTACTAATTGTTTATATGACAGTGCAGATATTGATATTGAGGTTGAACTAGATGCCGAGACATCTTTAGCTGAATGGACCAGAGATCAAAAAACAGAGTTTATCACCTTACCTCCGGTAAAAACATTTGGAGCAACTCAACCAAACACCGGAACAACTACACTAACTGATCCTCCAAAGATAAAAAGAACAGGAACAGAAACGGGAGAATACCGTTATAACAAAAAAACAAAAAGAGATGAATGGCATCCCTACACCACTAAAGAAATGCTCGACAAAGAAATAGAGGC